>Ga0247609_10003489_pt1 | contig 15958 bp, 10 predicted proteins | sample 172DNAGHGlowgp2_FD_193487 | JGI IMG/M metagenome (GOLD analysis project Ga0247609, IMG submission 193487) | Sheep rumen microbial communities from Palmerston North, Manawatu-Wanganui, New Zealand - 1728 DNA GHGlow gp2 | ecosystem: Host-associated > Mammals > Digestive system > Stomach > Rumen ...
AATTAAATATATTCCATCAATAGCATGATACAATAGTATCTATAGAGCAGAGATTATTAAAAAATATATGTTTAATACAGCATATGCTACATTTTTTGATGATATAGAAATCAATTACAGGTTATCAAAAGATTGATATAAATTCTTATATTGTCCTGAAGCAAAGATATGGCACAGATTAGATGAAACTTTTCGTCAATTTTTGAAACATATGCAAAAATATTGATGATGAGCAGCTAAGATGACCAAATACTATAGAGAAATACCTAGATTATATGTTATTTTAAGTTTATGATACTTGTTTTATACGATCGCACTAATTCCTTTACTATTCCGGAGCTGGATATTCATTATACCATACTTTTTTGTATTCTTACTAGCAACTGCCGTATTTATTGAAAACATAAGAAAAACTAAAAGTTTAATTTCTTTATGTGTATATCCATTAGTATTTTTACATCCATTAATGTATGGATGGGGTTTTATTAAGGAAATTTTTAAAAAATAGATGAAACAAAAAATTATTTGGTTCTGTTGACCGGAAAAATATAGAAAATCATGAGTATGAAATTATAGTAATATCTATATTCAATGATTAAAAGATAGATGATATAATATTTTTGATAAACGAATAAACATAAAAAATAACTATATTAGGTTATTTATCCAATTTTTTATCTTTCCGTTACAAGCTATAACAAGATATAGGTATAACACCAAGGTCTTTCGAGATGAATGAATGTTATTATACACATTATTTCCCTTTTTCCCTTATAAAAAATCAATATTTATTGTGCATGATATAAGAAATTTTGATAATTCCACAAAAAATAAAACATTACTACAAAAAATATATTTTAAACTTGTTTTAAAATCTTTAAGTAATCTCAAAAAAGCAGAAAAAATAGTAACACCATCGGAATTTACTAAAAACAAAATTATTGAAACTTTTTGAATAAAATGAGATAAAATTCATATAATTTATAATTCAATAGATACTGACGTCTTTAAAGTTATTGAATGAATCAATAAAAAAGAGTTTTTGGGTAATTATTGAATAAAAACTAATAAGAAAATATTACTCAATGTTTGATCTGAAGAATCAAGAAAGAATATAATAACAATCTTAAAGGCAATGAAAGAATTAGATGATTATATTTTCATAAAAATTTGAAGACCAATCATCAAACAAAATAGGGAAGAGCATTTAAAATTTATAAAAAATAACAAAATAGAGAATAAAGTTTTTTTTATAGATTTTGTAGAAACAAACGAAGATTTAGTGAAGTTCTACAATATTGCAAACGTCTTTATCTTCCCATCATTATTTGAGTGATTCTGAAGACCTCCGATTGAAGCTCAAGCTTGTTGATGCCCAGTAATTAGCTCAGATAAATGATGATTAAAGGAGGTACTGTTGGATTCAACCATTATGTTAAAACGTCCCGAAGATAAAGATGAATTATTATGAAAAATATCATCAATAAGTAGAATGAAAAATAAAATTGTGCAATTATGATTAGAAAATATTAAAAGATTTTCGTTAGAATGAAATATTGATTCCTGGAAAGGACTTTTATAGTATTATTTATGAAATAATAATCTTGCAACTTTATAAAGAGTACGACATAAATAATTAGAAGTTAAAAGTCTTAAAGGAAATCTACAAACATCTGACACATCCCAAAATTTTGTTTTAAATATATATTTGTAATATAAATATCGCTTAGGATGGACACAGATTAATCATCACCAGGGTCTGTTTGAATCTCATGCATAATGCACAATTATAGGATGCCTTAAATCATAAAATTCTCTTTTTGTATATTGAGTTCATTTATTTGTAAAGGTACTGATATTTATTCAATTCCATTTGGGATTTATTGGCAACCATTTATCCTTTAAAAGGATATTCAGTGTATCTTGATCTGGTATTCATAAATTTTTAAAATTATTATTTACAAATTCTAAAGCTTTGTTTTTTAGGTTTTTTTCTCTCCACTTTTTTAAATTAATTAGTTGAATTCAAGCATTAAAATACTTAGTAACATTGTACTCTTTTAATATAGGAGTACTCCGCAAAAGACAATCCTTAGTGGCTCAAATTATATTATCTCATAAATCCGTAAAATATAGTTCAGATACATCTCATCTCACTATTGTATCATGATCCATGAAAAGAATTCTATCTTCATTTATATAATCTGACAATAGCCACCTATAAAGTATGATGTTTGATCTATTTTTTAGATTCTCATATTTTCAAAAGATTTTCTTTTCATCTATATGAATGAATGTTACTTCAAAATTTTCATTTTTTTTATAAAAAAGTTTACTTTTAATATCTTCGTTAACTATTTCATTAGATAAAAAGTATAAATGGTATTTATATTTGGGATTCAAATGCTCATATAGACTTTCAAGAAAAGAGGCAGCGAATTTTAAATATTTATTACAAGTTGTTGCAATACAAATATTTATTACATTTCAATTCATTTAATTTAAATTATTTTTTAAATAAATCTTGGTATTCATTTTCCAAGTATTCTTTCAATGCAACTCTCCAATCTCTCATTATATTACACCCGCGAAGTGTTAATCTTTTATCTATTAATCTTTCACATCATGGTCTTGGTGCAAAATATTCTTTTGCAAAATAATCAGAACCAACTTCTGTAATCTTAATATCATTTTCTAATCATAATATTTTTAACATTTCTTGTGTAACCTCTAATCTTGAAGTTTGTCATCCACAAACCATATTATAAAGTCATCGATATTCCTTTTCTAATAATAACCTTACATTTTTAGCAAAATCATGTGTATATGTAGGAGTTCAGTCTTTATCATTAACTATAAATAATTCTTTTTTTCACTCTTTTAATTGTTTAGCAATTTTATTGATAAATTTTTTGTCTTTCTTTGGTCATCATCACATCATCCATCAAGCTCTACAAATAAGATATCTTTTAGCATGTTCTTTAACAAAAACCTCTCAATAGTATTTTCATTTAGCATACATTGATCATGGATTTGGTTGAGACCAGTCATCGTATAATTCTTGTTTTCAATCAAAAATTCCTGCTGTACAAATATAAAGTAATGGTATATCTAATTCATTTGCAATATATACGGCATGTTCTACAGAAATTGCGTTTGACATCAAAGTATCATCTGAATTTTGTTCACAGTATTCCAAATCTGTTAAAGCTCAAAGATGAAATAAATAATCAGGTTTAAAATCCATTACATCTTCTTTATATTTTTCAAAATCACGAAAATCCAAGAAAGATAATCGCTCTTCGTTAACATCTTTATCTGTGCATTTTAGTTCATACCCATTTTTAAATTGTTCATAAAATGCTTGTCAAAGCATTCATCAACATCAAGCAATATAGATTTTTTTCATATTTATAATACATTAATAAATAAAATTATATAACTAGCCAAGATTTTGGAATTATATCATTTTCATAATATTTACTCGATTTTACAAACCACTCTCTTGGAGTTATCACGACTTTCTTTTCGTTGTCATTTAAATACCCCCCTCGCCAAGAAAATGTCGAATGTGCCGTAATATTATGTTTACACTTACTCATCAAATACATATCTTGCCAACTATCATTTCACCTATTATGACTCACAAACAACACATCGTTTAAAAATTCAAAACTCTGACGTGCATATTCTATATCATCAGAGAAAAATACAAAAAAAGGATTTTCTATTTTTCTTTTTATCAATTCAACTGCTTGTAAATAGTAATCTCTTCATAATTCAGGATAAACATCGGCATGCTTTAAATAATCTCACCTTCTAATATGAACACTTACACTATTAGACCTTCTTATCATTTTTTCAATGTCGTCTGTCTTATGAGATATTGGTTTTATAAACTGAAAATCTTTTTTTATAGATTCCCATTGATCTTTAAAATACAATTCCGACATAAATGATCATGAAATATATCATTTTTTGATAAATAAATTTTTAGAATCAAACTTCAATGGATGTTTATACGAAACACTCTCACAATGATGAGTGCAATTTAAACGAATTAAGCATCACTTTATTATTCAATCACCTATTTTCTCATAAAAAGGTATTTCAGTTTCACCTGCATAATTCCTATCTATATCAAAAATTTCTAATTCATATGGCCTAAAATATTTCTCATATGAGGTTATATCTAATTTAAAATCAATATTATTCCTTAAAGATAAAGCCTTAACAAAAGCATATTGAAACATTTGATTTCATAATCATCACTGTATTTTTTGAATAACATAGTTATGCATTTTAAATAAAGAATTAAATATTAAATCGAACCAGATTCAATTCTTTAACTTTCCTTGGATTAGTTCACTTAACACAATTTAACCAAAAATCTATCATAAATTCAGCTATCGCTCACATAAATCTACATCCAATCAACTCATTTGAAGTATCAAAACCTTGTATCCTCTTTTCAACCTCAAATAAATATTTAAATAACCATTCACTATATTCATAAAAACTTTTTGTATCCATTAAAAATATATTACATTTATGGAATAAATACTGTCTTTCTGTACGTTTTAATCAATCTTTATATTCAGGGAATAATTCCAAAAATGTATTTATAAAAACATCAGATAACTCTTTACTTTTTAATCATAAACCCTCGAAAGGAGGATATTTAAAATTTCAAATAGGATTACTTTTGGGGACATAAACATCAGCATCACCATGTAATATATTCTTTTTCAAAACCTCAGATTCTCTCCTTATCATCCCAGGATCCCACTCTCTTAATAATGAAGTATGTCAAAGAAACAATAAAGATCCACACACAAACTTTAAAACATACATAAGATTATAATTATCATAGCTCCTTTTAAGATCTTTAGGAATAAATATATCTTTGAATGTGTGTCTCTCAATAAATGTTAAATATCTCCTATAATGACAAAATCAAACATAATCTACATCAGATAAATCATAATTTTTCCATACCCAATAATGAGCTGTCAATTCCGCATATTCTCCATTTCTATCAGAAATATTATCTCATGTATCATCTCATAATATTCATAAATCTACCTTTGCATTTTTCTTTCATACTTGAATAGGCGTATAAATATCATCTTCATAAATATATCATGGTTTATGATGTACCACAAAGATTTTAATTTTAGGCTCTTTTTTGGTTGTCATTATAATATATTTATTAAATCTAAAACATTTTTAATAGTTTTATCCATATCAAAATAACTATAATTTCACAATCTTCATACAAATTTTACGTTTGAATTTGTATTTTCATGTTGATATTTTTTCAATAATTCTTGATTTTCTGGTGATAAAATTGGATATGCATCTACTTCTCAAATTCATGGAATCTCTCTACAAATTACTGTCTTATTACAATTAAATGTTGGAGAATTTGGATAAAATTTTTTAAATTCTGTAATCCTAGTAAACTCATAATCATTTGGATAATTTACTACCGAATTTTCTTGATAAGATTGAATATTTAATATTTCTAAATCATACAAAGTTTTTCTATATCATAGTTTTCAATATTTATAATCAAAATACTCATCAATTGATCAAGTAAAATAAAGTTTCTCGCATTCTATTTCATTTTTTATATCGCTAAATTTTGTATTTAAACAAACTTTAATTTTTGGATTATCTAACATCTTTTCAAACATTTTTGTATATCATTCAACAGGCATTCATTGATATTTATGGTGTGGAAAATATCTATTATCTCTAGAAATCACTATAGGCACTCTATTCATAACATTCGGATCAATTTCTTCCGCCGATATTCACCACTGTTTCATGGTATAATTTTTAAATACTTTCTCAAAAATATAATCTGCCAAAAATGATAAATTCTTATCATTTTCTGATTCAGATTTTTGTCTAAGTTCTCAAATTGTAACCTTAGAATTATAATTAAAATATTTCAACAAAGTTTTCTCTAATTCTTTTGCATATCATTCTGGAAATGATAAATAAATTGAATTTAGATTAAATGGTATTGATACTAAATTTCCATCAATGAATCAAATAACTTTATGCTGATAATTTGTAAATTGAGAAAATCTATTAACATATTGCCATACTTCTTCTATATCTGTATGAAAAATATGTGGTCAATATTTATGAACTAATATTCAATTTTCATCATAATAATCATAACAATTTCATCATATATGATTTCTTTGCTCTACTATAAAAACTTCCTCTCATCTCTTTGCTAAGCATTGAGCTAACGTTATTCATGATAATCATGCTCAAACAACCAGATTTTTTACTTTCATAGTAAACAAAAAAACTAAAGACAGACGAATCTCTAGTTCTTGTTTATTTAGATTCGGTCTGTATAATGATTTGGCAATTTCAATATATCAATATTTTATCTATATGCAAACAAAAAATATTAAATTATTTTATCCCCTACCAAATAATACAAGACAATAAACACAAAATTTTCACAATCATTACATCCACATACAAAATCCAGTTAAAGTCAAACTAAAATGCAGTATTTTTTCTTACGTTCTTTGCTTTTTTTCGTATATATGGATATAATTATGTGTTTTATTTATAATAAATCTCATTTCATGAGAAAAAAATGTATACGAATAATTACCATATTTACTATTTTAGTTCAAATTATTGGATCTAGATTTTCATATGTAGAAGCCAGACGTAACGACAATCAACAGCCTGCTACATGTAACTGACCATCTGGTATGATGACTAAATATTTTGAATTTCAAAATGAAGCAAAGAAAATACTATTATGATCAAATATCAATTCAATGCGCTATTCATCGGCTTTTGGTGATGGATGGGTTTTTAGTAACCAAGTTTTATGACTAAAGTGAACTAGTGCCATAGATCTAATAGCAGCCAACGTAGCATGAAATATTGGATCATTTGTATCCAATGTAACTACTTCTGTTTTCTTGTTTGAACTTACAGCTGAATCCGTTTTACAATCAAACATTGAATGATTCGCTATTCTATTCCAGGATAGACCAATTGTTAGAGATTACAAAAAAATGCTGGATATCGAAACAGAATTATTTGATGTTGCATATTTCCGTTCAAAACAGGTAGATTTAAATACTGCTAAAGATCCAGAGTTACAAAAAAATTTCAATGAACTAATCAAAAAGTATCAAAAAGCCTGATTGTTAGAAGCGTGAAATGGAGTTGAGAATGTTTCATTAAGAGAAATTATATTTGACTTGGTATCAATGAATACATCAATGAAACATTTCATAATGATCTGATGAAATTTATGAAAGTCTGGATTACGTAACTATAATTGATGCCTATGAAAGCTCGAAAAATGTGAAAATCAATACTGATGAAATTACTGCTGTACTAGAAGTGTCGCCACATTAAAATTTAGCGACGAAGCAATTGATGAACTTTACAACGCTTACAAAGATGTTAGATCTTTTGGAGCTTGTAACTCTAATGCTGCATTCTTTAAAAGTAGTGTAAATAAAACTATAAACAACAATAAAGAATCCGTAAAAACTGCAGTTAATGATGTAAAAGAAGCTATAAAAAGACTAAAATGAGCATTAGTTGGAGAATGAAGATGGAACATGAAAGACCCTTGTCAAAACATTTCTGCATATGAAATGGCTCAATTACAAGCATATCGATGACCTGATTGGCAATGTTGAGAAAGGATCAATGCTTCATTTAGTATTTCAAAAACTAAAGAATATTTCAATAATAAAAAAGCTCAAAGACAACAAAAAGAAAAGACAGAGAATGTACTTAAAAAGGCAAATAAACCCGAATCAAAAAGTGAAATAATATGAAAAGTTGCTACTCAATTAAAAGCAAAAGAGGATGATGATAAAAGAAAGGTTTTTTGGTTAGCTATCTACTGAAAAGATGTAGAATATAGATCAGACTTTTCTTTTGATTTAAATTCTGATTTTGAAGCAATCTATAAAAGCAATATGACACAATTTGCACAAGCACAAGAAAATGCAATAGCATCAGATATATCTGGACTATTCCCTAAATGAAAATGACTTTTAGAAAGTGTTGATGATGTAATCAAAAAAGCAGATGATGCTGACAAAAAAGACTGATTAGAAAGTGACCTACAAAAAATAGAAGATAAACAATGTAAATAAACAATAATATTTTATCATTTATATTACACAACAATATGTGAATCTCAAAAATCTGAATAAAATCTATACTAATAACAATATTATGTTTACCGTGCCTAGTTTCCGCTGCATGGAAAGATGAAGCATGTGGTGTTTTCAATTTGGAACAAAAATGATGTAATGTTATTTCAAAGAACTATACACAACCATACTGTGTTACAAATTTTCAACCAATATGAGGAGAATCTTCAGATGTAAACTATGCAAATGAATGTATTTGGCCTGCCCTTACAAACAAACTATCAAAGCTTATAAGCGACAAATCAAACATGTGGCAATTTAGTACAAGAGACTTTATTCAAGAGTATTGTTTATCTCTATTTTGAAATTCTGATAGCTGAAGAATTTATTTTGCAAAACCTAGCTGACAAACGAATGATTGGGATTGGCAACAAACTTTCGATTCTCATCAATCTCTATTTCTTTACGCTTTATGTTCTTCTTTTACAGAATCGTGAGATAACCATCCATTCATCAATGAGAACGCCATACTTTCATGAGTATATAAATGAGATGTAGTAAAAATACTAAAATTACAACAAAAATCCTCAAAATGAAATCTATGCTCTTTAGACTATGATTATTGAATCCAAGACTGTGACATGTCGATATATGCTACAAAAATTTATGAAGGAATTATGTCCGACCTATTTAAAATCAAATATGCTCAAGTACTAAACGTAGATAATTCAAAAGATTTTGATGGAAAGAAACAAGAAAAAGTAGAACAATTTATGAGTGGATATAAATTATCTCATAAAAAATATAAAGATTTAAAAGATGAATACCCAAAAACTATATCTATCTTAGAATCCAACCAAAAATTTTATAAAAAAGTATTAGATGATGTGAGACTTATAGATAATTCTAAATTATCAGACTTATCTAAAGAAAATGGATGCCCTGTAAAATGAAATATGTCATGAATGGATTTTGTAGCATGTGCTCTACATTCATCACAATGAAATTGATTTTCACTTACTCCATCTTTTGTAACCTTATACTATAACGAACTTTTACATTACCGTCAATTTGTTGCTTTCTATAAGAAATTTATGGATAAAGATATAAATATGACTCAAGCAAAGAAAGATGCATTAATCAAAGAAGCCAAAAAATTAGATTTTGAATTATATTTTGATATGCAAATGGAAGCTAGCGAAGAAGTTCAACGCAGCTTTGAGGAATTTAATATGACATATCCACTACATATTTGGATGCTGTTGTATACTGAGAAAACAGAAAGATTTAGAAATGGAAGTTTATCAAAAATAATAACATCATTTTACTCTTTATCAGAAAAGTTACAAAATGTACAGAGACCAAACGCAAACTAGAATAAAAAAATTATTATTCTGAACCTTTATTATTTTTATAGGAATTCAAGCATCAGTTTTATGATTCGAATTAGCTGATGAAATTAATTCAAAATTCCAAAACTATTACAATAACGGTTTCTCTGATGAATATATTAAGAATATTTATTCTCCAAATTTTTCTAAAGATCCTTTCTGAGATGCTATCACAAACACTGAGAATAAATCGATGCAATTAAAAATAGCCTGATCGAAAAATATAGAAAATATTTTATGAGAAATGTGATGTAATCTATCCCAAAAGAAAATTCGATGAATCTTATATTATTTTGTACCCGAATTCAGAACTGAATTAGCAAGAAGTTTAAAACAGGAACTTTGAGATTATGATAGCAAAAAATATATTTTCGATGAAGATACCATACAAAAATATTGTGAAGAATATTATAAATGCGAGCTATCTGCATGACTAAGTGCTCGAAGTGTTTATAAATACCGTGGTATGACTGATTGTGATAAAGAAAAAGGCAAATATGACTCATGCATAAACAATTGTAGTAAAAAATATAATGGTAGCGAATACGATAGATGTATGGTTAATTGTGATAATTCTGCATGAAAAACTTATAACAACTGTATGGAGAGCATAGAATATCGAAGTTGAATTGCTATATCTTCAAACACACCAAAAGACGTAATGTCCAATTGCCAAGAATTCTTCCAAAAGAATTACGAAGAATGACAAAGAAACGAATGAATCAAACAAAATGTGGAAAGTGCTGAAGCATGAGCAGATAGATATTGGAATGAATCCACTGAAGACTCCCCTTATGATATTATGAATGATCTATGAGTCCTTGCAAAACTACTATATCGAGACGCCCAAGAACCTATAACTCCAGTTTTCTACAATATACCAGTTTTCTCCAATTCCAAGAAAAAATTAAACGACAAAAAATCTGATAATTGAAAAACATCAGCTGATAGCTCTGATCCAAGCACAAACGATAATTGATGAGACCAATGACCAGCATCTCCATCTTGATGAAATGGATGAGTATCTTTAGGTTGAGATACTAACAATCCTCAAGGCTTATGAAACGATAATCCAAATAATAATGGATGAGGGGCTACCGTTACCCCAATATCTCCTACACAAAACGAATGATGATACGACAGACTTATAGAATGACTAAATGCATATAGTATTGTAAACGATAATTCACATTTCTATCATAGCTTATGTGAAGATGAAGAACCAGAGCCTGAGGCAGAACCAGAGACAAAAGATCAAGGTAAAAGCAATAATAAAGATACTCCCGACATCCGTTCCCTTGATGATTTATCAATCCAAGAATATCAAGATTTAGTAGATTACATGCGTGATTCTGTAAACAAATATTCTGATTTACCTGACGACTTAGCAAAAGAAATTGAAAAAAAAGCATGAGATACCAGCAGATATATATCTGATGAAACCGCAGAGCAATTAAAAAGTAGTGCTGATTCTATCAAAAACTGTCGAAAATCTTGTGATGGTCTACGTATAGATCAAAAAGCATCTTGTATGCTAAAATGTGCATGTGGAGAAGTTAAATCATCAGATAAACCTTTAAAATTATTCGATCCAGAAGAATTTCCATGATTATGACCAATATTTGTAATTAGATTCTGCAGTGTCCCTGCTGTAGATACGAGATTTTCAGTTGGATGAAAAAGAATTCACTCCATTGAAGAATGACTTAACGAAATTTATTGAGCTGTAGATAAACTATCTAGAGAATGAAGACTTTGAAAATGGACTCAAGAAAACGAATTTCTTGACTCATCAACAAGACAAATGAAAATTGCAGATACATTTGCATTTAGTATAGACATAGAATTTGTAGACATTTGAAACAAGATGCCAACTCATTCTCAGCAATATAAAGATAGAGAAATTGCAAAAGAAAACTCGAAATGGCAAGCTACATACCTAATTTCTAACCCTATCAATAATCCTGTAACAAAAAATAGATATCGCTTAATCTGAAAAGCGTGAGAAATGAGCTCTAATGTTACTGATGCTGCCAATACAAATCAAGCAAATAACGCTATTAATGACCTAAACATCTCCCCAGAACCATTAATTAATTTAAACAAAAATTCTGATGCTAATCGTTACAATACATTTGAAGAATATCTATGAATTCGAATGGATCAACAATGAACATTATGGAATGAAACATTAAATTATGTTATGGATCTAGATTATTATGCAGATATGCTATACCAAAAGAAATGCGACACAAACTAATCATACCACAAAAAACAGCCCAATAATGAGCTGTTTTTTATTTTAATAAGAAATTATTATTTATTTTTTCATAGTAAGAACTTTTCTAAGTCTACCTCTAGTCCATCCATTAGCGGGTACATAAACCATTTCAGAACCTCCAGATGGAGTCTTGATGAATCTATATCCGTCTGGATCTACTCTAAGTCTAGTTTCCCAACAAACTTTTCTACCTCTAAGAAACCAGTGATAAGTATTTCATTTTGGGTTAGTCATTACTCCGATAGCTCCCCAGTCTTTTCCATCGTTTAGGTCTAATCTTCTTTTTGGATATTCGAATCTTTTAGCTCATTTAGTTCTACTAGCTTGCTTTTGAAGCTGAGCTTTCTTTTTGGCAATTCCTTGTTTATTTGTTCTTGATGCCATTTTTTAGCGTTAATTATAATAAAATCTGAATGGTCAGCTGGCAACGAGGATCGAACTCGTGACCTCACCCTTACGAGGGGTGCGCTCTACCGACTGAGCCATGCCAGCATTTATCTGACACGTAGAATATATAAAATGAATAGGCTTTTTCAAGTGAAATTTGTCATAGTGAAATATATCTTTTTTTGATTTGTCAACTCAAAATATAGCAAAAAATGGTCAGATTTTTGTGAAAATAAAAATTGCGAGTATAATTAGAATATGCAATTTTTATAATTCTATTATATCACAAATGAAGAAATTGACCAATCTGATTGCACTCGTAATATTAGTGAGTACAAATGTGTTTACACCATTTACTTATGCACAAGTTCCAGAAACGTGAGAAATTTTAGTAAGAGATGGTAATGAAGTAGCAGCAGAAAATGTGGAAGAGATGGAAGAGGTGGAACAGGAAACTGAATCTAAGTCCGAGAATTCTGATACAGTAGAAGATAATTTTGAAGAAAATTTGGACGAGAATACTATTTGAGATTCAACTTTAGATTCAAATTTAGATGATATAGAGAAAAAAGAGTCTCTAAATTCGGAAGAAAATGAAACTGTAGAGACAGAATTAAATCAACAATTAGGTGAAGTGATAGGAATGAATACTATGTTCTCTGATATTAAAACAGCGATATTATTACCATGAATGGATTTTAATAATAAATTAAAAACGTTGGCAAATTGAAGAGAGGAATTTTATTGAAATGTTGATTATAATGTATTGCAGATTGTTGAGTCGGAATATGAAGCTCCTGAATGAGCTGATGCTGTGAATTTAGCAAGTGTTCATTCGGACTATCCTGTATATTTTTGGTATGAAAGTTGAATTGTATATTATCATACAGAGGCAGATGAGGTACATTTCAACGAAGATTGTAGATATATGTTTTCTAGATTTGGTAATTTAAAAATGATTGATATAGCAAAGTTTGATAACTCAAATATGACAAATATAGATTATATGTTTGCTTATTCTGATAATTTGAATTATATTATGTCTTCAGATTTTTCTTTTAAAAATTCGAATAATATATTTACTGATGATTATAATTTAATTTGACAGGGATGAACGGAGTATAAATGACAACAAGGTGCTTATGCGCTTATAGATAATGCTTCGCATTCTTGATATTTTTGGTGAGATTATGTGGTAATGCTTGATTCTAAATGAGGAGAAGAAATAGATCCTCAAGTCTTTAGTGTATGAGAAGAGTATAATATTCAGGAATTAAATATTGAAAGGGAAAATAGTATTTTTAAGTGATGGTATACAGTTTGATGACAGAAATGGAATTTTGAAGACACTGTAACAAAACCTACTATGCTTTATGCAAAGTGGGAATGCAAGGATTGATATCTAGCATCTATAGATGGAAATAGTTGTGTCAGTACAGATACAATTGTGGTAGATTCCGTGGATTGAGGAAAAATAACTATAATGAAAGAGGATATTTGAGTATGAAAAAATTGATGATGGAATGAGAGAGACCAATGACCATGTCCAGCCGGATATCATGTACCAACTATGCAAGAATGGAATACTTTATTTGTTTCATGGTGTGAGAATCATACAAAACTTGGAGATTGAGTATGTGATGTAAGGAATGTAGAGAGACAAACATGGGAATACGGTAAAGATTTTATATATTTGACAAAAAATGAAGAATCAATTAGAAAATTTTGAGAAGAAATGAATCTTGAGGTAAAACTTAATTCTTCTGAGTTAAGTGAAATCTATCAAACCTGTGAAAATACTAAAAAAAATGATTGTTGGTGGTGATGCTATGATGCTGAAGAACGGGATGAATATGGGTGTGAAGATTTGTTAAATGAGTGATACGTTAAATGAACATTATGAGGATATCGAACATCTACACCAGAATGAAATATTCTCTGACTTTGAAAATCATATTTTTGGGTAAATTCTTTTTATCCAAATGAGACCTCTAATCCATTATTCCGAAGTACATTAGATAGTGAAAAAATTTCTGTTCGCTGTTTTGCTGATGATTATACAGCTCCAGATAAATTAGTTATGCTTGATCTAATTGATAAAGAAAATTTATCAGAATATAAAGAGTTTGAACAAAAAATTAGATCTTGAGAAATAGATTTGCCAGAGGAAAAACAGATTGAGATTTCGACTTTATGGGGAATGGATCAACAACAAAATATTCTTTCTAAGTACTTATATTTTATTGATTCAGAAATTGAATATTCAAGTAATGAAGAAGATTTAAAAAAGCTTCAAGACTTAAAGAGTTTATTGGAAGATGTAATGAATGCCTCAGATGATAATAAAAGTGAGCTTATAGAAAGAGTAAAAATGTTTAATTGGGATTATGATAATCAGGAATTGTTGTTTGCTATAATATATGAGCTTTGAGCAGAAAATTTTTCAGATTATTTAGAAGAAATAGAATTAACTCCTGAATACTTTAATCTTTCTAGTTTTACAGGATTTGAAAATTGATTGAAGAATAATATTGATGATCTTTTTGTTAGTGTAGGTTGTTTCTCAGAAGAAGAAAAGAACGAGATATATTGATATTTTGAAGAGCTTTGAAAAGCATTAAAAGAAAGTGATTCATCAGTATTTAATGATGAATTAGTAAATTTTTTGGAAGATTTACATTATTGAATTGAAAGTTTATTGACTAGACATGAAGATGAAATATGAGATGCAACCGTATACAGATATAAAAATATGTTTTCATTTATTTTCAATTTAACAGAAGCTGCTTTGTTAGCTACAGAATTAGATGAGTTTGTAGAGGAGGCGAAAAATTATTTATGAACTCAAGACCGGATTAGAGAAGATTGAACTATAGATTATAAAGAATTAGTAATACAAGAGTATTTGCAAGAAGAGTTTGTAAAGATGTGATATAGAATGATATTAACTCCAGATATGACAGCTAAACAAATTAGAGAAAAAATTGCAAATATAAAAGGAATTTCGTTAGAGGATGATGAATATTTAGCATTATTTGATGTGAATTGAAATGAAATCAATATTGATGGATGAATAAAACAAAACAGCAGATGATATGTAGGAATAAAGAAAATAAAAAAGGAAGAATGAAAATGACGAAGCGGTGGATGATGAGGTGGAGGATGAAGTTTAAAAAAAGCAGATGAAGATACAAATTGATCAGCAGAAGACTCTCAGAAAAGTACACAGGATGATAAAAATACAGAAAATGTTATTCAAAATGAAACAAAGTGAAGCGAAGAAGCCAGTAATACACTTGTAGATTCTTCGGATAAATCCTCAGAATGACAAGAAATCCTTAGTCCTTCGGACAGCTCCTTTACAAAGGAGCAAAAGGATGCTTATACCTTTGCAAAAGAAAACTGAATTACAACCAAAGATACAATACAGTCAGCACAAATGAATGAAAAATTAACAAGGATTGCGATGGCTAAAATGCTGTCACAATATGCAATAAATGTACTATGAAAAGCTCCAGATACATCACAATATAATAAATTCAAAGATGTATCTGATAAAAAGGACGCAGATTATGATAATTGAGTAACACTTGCATATCAGTTGTGAATAATGTGACAGAATATGCCAAATAATAAATTTAGACCAAACGATGAAGTAACTAGAGCAGAATTTGCAGCAGCACTATCTAGAATGCTATACAATACATCAGACTGAGAATACAAATCTACAT
>Ga0247609_10003491_pt1 | contig 15950 bp, 10 predicted proteins | sample 172DNAGHGlowgp2_FD_193487 | JGI IMG/M metagenome (GOLD analysis project Ga0247609, IMG submission 193487) | Sheep rumen microbial communities from Palmerston North, Manawatu-Wanganui, New Zealand - 1728 DNA GHGlow gp2 | ecosystem: Host-associated > Mammals > Digestive system > Stomach > Rumen ...
AAGCCATCTTTCCTCCAACCACCGAGCCATGGGGCCAACGGACGTGCTATGTAGCTGATCCTGAAGGTAATCTTATTGAAATATCTTCTTTTGTTGAAAGTAATCTACCTAATTAACAATGAGCGAATTCATGTCATCCCCCGAAGGACGTGAATAAGCATCACCTATTTCACGAAGAAAAGCTTTCCGTTACGTATGTAGAGTCCTTGGGTGGTAGGTTTCACTTTCCGTCCACTAAGGTCGTAGATAGCGTCGGAAGGATGTTTCGCTTCATCACTTAGCACCTCTTCCATGCCATTGGCATCGTTCACGTAGATGAGTCGGAAGTTGTCGAAACAAGTCCAGTCATATACCGAAGGCGTGAAATGACGCAAGCCGATGCGCAAATCACTCGTTTCGGACAGCTCGAAGTCGAGGTGCTGGGCATAGTGTCCAGCAGCGAAAGCCTCTTCCGCTGTAGCAACGTTGTCTGGATAAGTATAAGGATTGTAAGTGTAAGGTGCGGATGCATCGAACAACGAGAGCATAGGCGTCGAAGCGTCGGATGCATAAACCTCGGCATAGTCCTCAGTTCCCTTCGTGTGGCGCTGCCATGCGTTCTGGATATTGCCGTTGCGATAGAAACCTTGCCACTCCAAGCGATATTGTCCAGCAGGCATGTTCTTCAGTATCTGATAGCTGTCGAAAAGTTGGTAGAAATGTTCTGCCACGGTACCAGGAGCAGCGCTGAAGGACGTTCCTTCCCAACCCGTGCTTCCATCTGCGAAATCAGGATTCTTGAGCAATGCGGTAATATCTACTTCCGTGCCACCATTGATGAGGGCGATGGCTTCAGCATTAGCTTCGGTGTCGGGCTCAGGTTGCAAGGCAGGACAATCGGTGCTCTTTTTTGTGGCTTCGGCAAAGAGGGCACGGATGTGTTCTGGAGTCAGCGCACAGTCGTAGAAGCGCAGGTCGTCGAAGAAAGTGTCGGTCATGCGAGCGTCGCCAGCAAATGGACTGCGACCTAACCATGCTTGGGTGGAATTCAGAAGGGAAAGCGGCGTGGTGACAGGATTGGCTGTGGCACGCAACTGACCATCGATGTAAAGACGTACGGCTGTGGCATCGGCACTGACCGTGATATTGTGCCACTGCTGTTGGTTGAGTCCTGCGTTAGAGCTTGCCTTGCAAGTACCTGAGCGCAGCTTTTCGAAGTACCAGTTTCGGTTGCCTGCCTGATTAATCAATCCCACGTAGCTCGATGTGCCGTTGTTCACGTTCCACGCCCAGCAGAAGTCGTTCAGGTGACCTGGTCCTGCGAGCATGATGTTGAGACTGACACTGTAGGCTTCTCCGTTGATGACCCTGCAGATAGCTGCCGCAGCATCATGACCAAGGTCGAAATAGCCTTGGTTATTCAAGGACGCAGAAGCAGTGCCTGTGTAAAGCGCTGTGCCACCGTCAGAGAGTTGCAGGATGGTGGCATCATTTTCCAACGAACCGCTGAGTGTTCCCGCATCGTCCTCTGGCTTTCCGGAATCGAAGCTATAGCTGATAGCAGGTGTTGGAGGTGTGGCTGTCGTTCCACCAGCATCGGCACTGACATGGGAAAGCGGAATGGTTATGACCGAGAGTGAATAGGCAGGGACCATGTAGGAGATAGCCGTTTCTTCAGAAGAGTCCTCCAGCTTTGTCACCGAGAGGGTACGTTCCTTTGGACTGACCTTCATCGGGTCGTCCATCGAGTTCTCTGCATAGTTGTCGGGATTGCTCATCACGCGCAGTTTTGCCTCTCCGCCGATGGTGGCATCGCTGAAACGGAATGTCGTTGGAACGTCCGTGCCATTGTAATTGATGACCTTGACGATGGCAGCATCTTCAGTCTCGTTCAGGGAAGCACAGAGATAGAGGCTCTGTCCTCCGGAAGCAGAAAGCGTAACATTGTGAATGAGCTTATCATCGATATAGCAGCGTGTGTTCAGTCCGTTGCGAATCATCTTGAGATGGTAGGTCTTACCCGTCTCGATGGTACCGTCAGCCGTTGCGAGGGTTGATTTTGTACCACTGATTGCCTGTTCTATACCGTGTCGAACGTTACCCCAACCACCAAGGTTCCACCAAGCATAGTTGTTGCCGTCGGCGTAGGCAAAGCAAACGAGGAAGCCCTCGTCACCACTGTTCTTCACGGCATCCAATTCGATGGTACAGTTGTCGGTGATAACATCGATAACGTGTGCTGTTCCACGAGTAGAGGCTGGCGAGTTGAATGTGGAGAGTTGAGAGTTATAGATTTCCTTGCCATCTGCATCGGTGATGCGGATATTGCTATAAGTGGCATCCGTTGCCCACGAACCCAGTCCGAGCCGTGCACCTTGGGCGAGACTGACCGAGTTGCCTGTTTCTGTCCATGTGATGTTCTGATGACCAACGGTTGAGGACATCATCTGCTGCGTCCAGTAGGAAGGAGTGCCGAAGGATGAGTGGGCGTTGTAGTGTATCATATCGGGGCGCCATTGCGACTCGTTCTCGTTCATGAAGATGGGAGCATAACTTGCCATCACACAGACATCGGAGTTGCGCTCCAGTCCTGCCATATAGATAGCTTCACCTAGAGCAGCTTTCAAGGTGCCATTGGTGCCAAAATCCTGTGTCACAGCATACTCTCCGTTATAAACCTTGTTGCTGCTACGGCTGTAGTTGTCGTACTTATGGTACATCGACGCAAACCAGTCGGGGGAGCGATAGAAGTGCTCATCGATGACTTCCAAAGGATATGGATTGCGCCACGTAGGATAGTCCGAACCCCAGTCGCTGTTACCGATCAGCGTCATCTCGGGATAGCGTGCCTTGATGGCCTGATAGAATTGATAGTAGCGCTCTGCATAGTGGTCGCTCTGGTCGCTGTTGTCGGTGGATGTGTAGTTATAGTTCTCGTTGCCTATCTCCATCAAGCGCAGATTGAAAGGTTCGGGATGACCAGCTGCGGCACGTTTGGCTCCCCAATAGGTGGTGACGTCGCCGTTGGCATATTCAATAGCGTCCAACGCCTCCTGAATAAAACCTTCGATGTGTTGATAGTCCTGACACCAGCCGTGTCCCATTCCCACATTGACCACAAAGAGAGGCTCTGCACCAAGGTCTTCTGCCAGCTGCAGGAACTCGTGATAGCCCATTCCGTTCGAAACAGGATAACCCCAATGGCTGTTGTAGATACCCAAGCGTTCCTCAACGGGTCCAACGGTATGACGCCACTGATAGCGGTTGCCACCCTCTACGTAGCAACCTCCAGGGAAGCGCATGAACTTTGGGTGCAGTGCTGCCAATTTCTCGGCAAGATCGGGACGCATACCATTTTCACGGTCCTTGAAGGTAGGTGGCATCAAGCTCACACAATCCAAGTATATCGTACCTGCCTGCGATCCACGTATGGCGAACCAACCGAGTTGATAGGAGCCTGTTGCGGTGATTTCAGCAGTGTATTTCTTCCATTGGGTGTCCTCTTCCACCTTCACCACTGCATGACCGAGGTCGGCGCCCTCGTAGCTTTCGAGAGTCAGGGTGATGTCGCCTGCCCAGTGATTGACAGTACGTAGCCAGAACGAGGCACGGTACTTCTGTCCTTTGACGATATTGATACCCCAATAGCCAATGTTACGCGTTCCGTCGCCCGCCTTGTTGAGGTTGAGGTGCATGGCACGTTTCTGTGCAGCATTAATCAGGTTTTGCGAAGAAATGCTGAAGGTGGCATTGCCGATTGTCCACCAGTGGTCGGGGTTGTTACTGTTTTCTTCCATTGAGCCATTGCGGATGAGTTCGGCATAGATGCCGCCGTCGCCTGCATGGTTAATCTCCTCATAGAAGATGCCGTAGTGTAACGGACCGATAACAGGACCACGCTGGGCAGTAGATAAGTTGAACGTTACTTGCGCCGAGACAAATACCACTCTGAAGATTAGTATGATAAAGGAAAGTGTTCTACGCATGCATTGAGTTTTTAAGTTATTAAGTTATTAAGTTTTAGCGGAGAAATGTTACCAGATTGAGTTTCAAGTTTCAGGTTTCAAGTTTCATTTTTCGCAGAGAAATGTAACTTCGTTAAACGCTAAACGTTAAACTTTTTGATTTTTACCATAAAGAGTATGGATTGGATTTCACGGCTTCGCTGCCATCGCCTTCCTCCATGGTCTCTGGGTTGATATAGACATCGTCCTCCTCAATGACGTTGGAAAGTGCAATGGGCTGTTCATCGATAATGCTAATGACCCTTATCGTAGGGTACTGATATATCTTTCTCATAATGTTTATCTTATGAATGAGTGATTGAACAAATTATTTAACAACAATCTTATTGCCATTGACGATATTCACGCCACGCTGTAGTTGTTGCAAACGTTGACCGGCAAGATTGTAGATTACAGCATTCTTCGTCTCAAGTTCGTCCTTTGTCACTTCCACAATGTCGGTGGTATCGTCGAACTTCAGAATGAGTGGCTTCACTTCGTTGCCCGTAGGAATTTGGAAGTAAGAGCGCAGTCCCTTGATGCCACCCGAGGTCAGTTTCTTGATGTGGCTGTCGATGGTCGATACGTAAGCTACACTACCGTCGGTGGCAAGTTCAGTGTTGTAGAGGTGGGCAGTTACTTTATATTCGCCGTCACCCTTTACACCCTCTTCAGGATTCGTGACAGTAACAGCAGAGAAAACAGGATTCGAGATGTCGGCTTCAGGCTTGATGAAGTATGGTTCGCCAGCCACAATCTCGGTGGCATCTGTCAAGGTGATTACGTTGTCGTTGGCTGCTGCGAACTGCTTGATGGAAGCACCATTGAGTGGAGAAGATGCAAGCTGCTGAGCGCTCAGGCTGAATGGCAAGCTGAAACCGTTCCATTGACCGCCCCTGAGTGTGCGTATCAATGTCACTTTTGCACAGTCGCAGATTTCAGGAGCCTCCGCCTCCGCTTCATCGATGGTCATATTCTTGGCATATTCCGTCAGGGTGAAGTTATTGAAGAGACACCAACCCAGTGGAACAAAACCAGGCACATTCACCCTGATGGTAGCTGTTTTGGAGTCATCGATATAAGCATAGACCTCCATCTTGTATTGCCCTGCGTTGATTCGTGCGGTAGCCTGGTCGGTGTTGTCAGGATCGGTGGTTGAAGCACAACCGCTGTACCATGATGGGATTTGAGCAAAATAGGTGTCGTTCACACTGACATAGGCATTGCTCAGTTCGTAACCCTTCTGACCGAGCGCATAGCAATTCTCCCTACTACCTTGGCGGTAGAGTGCATTCAGTGTCAACTTATAGAGACCTGCATGAGGTACGGTGACGGTTTGGCTCACAGTGCCATGACGCTGATAGAGTTCGCCACCGTATGCACCTACATTGTATGCATTGCCTCCGTAGTCCTTCGTTTCGGTAATCTTTTCAGGCTGTGTGAGCACCCAATCTTCAGTATTTCCAGCGGTAGCGCTCTTGATGATGGCGGTAGAAGCAACGGTTGTATAGTCAGCCTCAAGTTGAGCGTTGAGCGTTGAGAGGTCAGTAGCTTCGATACCAGCAGCAGCGGCAGCAGCAAGGATGTTAGCCTGTTGTGTAGCTGCCACGATGGCCTTCTGCTCAGCAATGTTCTTCAAAACGAAAGCTGTCGCATCGGCAGCCGAGGTAGCCGTCGTGCGTGGCTTGTTCAGTCCGTCCTCATAGGTAACGCTCATGTAGTTACCGTTGTGAGAATGCAGAATCAGTTCTTCCCCACTCTGCTCGATGAACCACGAGTCGGTGTTGTAGCTGGCACCCTTATCCGTGTAACAGTCGCTGCCGAAGAAGAGATTGCTGTCCAGGAACTTGATGGTAGAGACGTTCACGCCGTTGGTTGCGATTTGAACAGGCACACCGTAGTTGTCGCCCACTCCACGAGCACCGTAAGCTTCTCCACGACCAAGGAACTGGCTAATCGAAGGAATATAGATGTAGTACTCGCCGTCAGCCACCACAGGTGTAGGCAAGTCGGCAAGTGTTGCAGTGGTGATAGGACAGGTACCATCCACCATGATATTGATAAACTCGTTGAGGTCGGCCTCGCTCACACCCACAGCTCCACGCCAGTAGTTGTAGAACTTCTCTTGCAGCGACGCACCTTGCAGCGCATTGATATACTGCAACTTGTGGTCGATACCCGTCTTTTCTCGCAGACCTGCACTGGAGAAGGATGTCAACTCGTAGTCCTTATAAATCAGGTCCACTGGCAGTCCAAGCAGACCTTCGAGCAGCATGGCAAAGCATCCTGTGCGGTCGGCACCGAAGATGCAGTGGAAGTAAGCTGCCTTGTCAGCCTTGAGCGCAGAGAGAACGAGGTCGAAAGCGCCCTTGAACTTAGCCGTATCGAAGTTCAGCGCATCCTCGCTCCAGCGACTGAGGTTGGCGTAGTAGTAGGAAGCACCGTCGATGGCAGATGCACTCATCGTACCCGATGCCAAGTCGCCGTTCATGCGCAAATCCACTTCCGCACCAATGTTGAGATGTTCCTTCAGCATAGCAAGGTCGGTGTCCGAAGCCGTGTAGCTATTGCCTCCAGCCAGTTCAGTTCCGCGGAAAATCTTACCATACCGAATGCGGTTGCCATCGCTATTTGTCCAACCACCAAGGTCGCGCATATTGGCAATGCCGTCAGCCTTCATCATGCGCAGCTGGCCCGTGGTGGTGATGGTGCCGTTGGCAATGATGGAGCCGTCAGCCTCAATCTTATAATAATAGGTCTTTTCTGGCAACAGGTTCGTGACATCGTAAATCACACTACCTGCACCCACTGTGAATGTTACGGCATCCTCGTAACTGCTGTTGAGTGCGAGACTGAGCGTAGCATCGCTTGCCTGAATAGGCAGAGGAACACTCACCGCTGCAGGCTGGTCGTTGCGCAAGGCTGCATCCGTGGCGTAGTTTCCGATTTCGCTTACAGTCGTCTCCGTGTAGTTGGTATTGGCAAGGTAGCGTGCCACTTCGTCGTTCTCAATGCTGATGTTGAAACTAAGGTCAGTGTATTCCGTCGGTGCCACGTAGTCAGCAGTGTAGGTCAGTTGGAAGTCGTCGCACTTCAGCAAGGTCTGTCCCTTTCCTGTGTTCTGTATGCGGAACGTGAGTGTACCGTTGCTGACGAAGATGTTCTCAACCATGAGTTCGTGACCATTCAGCTTCTCTGCATCCGCATCCTCAGCTGTCGGTGCCACAGAGCCCGAAACGCCGTTGGCTATCAGCGTCACAGGTGCACCGTCGCCAAATGTAGCCACGATTGCCTTGAGGGTGTAGTAACCGAGAGGCAAGCCCGTGATGGTTTGTCCCACATCGAGCGTCTGCACACTCTTTGCCCATGTGTTGAAGAGGTAGTTGCCCGCAGTACCTGAGTAGGAATAAGTGGCGTTGTCTGTGAGGAACACGCCCGTGTCATCACCCGTCTTCTTGCAGTCCCAACCGTCCAGGTTGCCCAACTCGAAACTTGGGTTGATGATGGCAGAGGTATAGGAAGCATCCACTTCGGGAGTCAGCGCTGCAATCTCCAATGGCTGGTAGGTGGCATAGACGTCACTAACAGCTGAGTATTCGCCATTGTCGTACTTCGCTTGCAAGGTTTCCTTCACGCTTTCGCTCGTCGATTGTGCCTTCATGCCGTTCACAGCAGCGAGGATGGCACCCGTATAGAGGGTATTGCTGGCTTGTGCGTTGGCAATGGCTGTCAGGAGGGAAGCGAGAGTAGCTTCGAGCCATTCCTGCGAACCCGTGTTCACGTCCGTCTCAGCAGCAGTAATAGCATCGTTGAGGGCTATCTTCACATCTGAGTTCATGACTTCTGTCTGGAGTGCTTTGGCAGCAGCCAATTGCTCTTCGTAACTTGCCACGAGTGCGGAGAGGTCGATACCATAATAAGTGAGGGTGACATTGTCGTATGCTGCCCAGTCGTTACTGCTGGCAACGGTCTTGCGGAAACCAATCGTCACCGTTCCGTCTGCCACCACAGCCCTGATGCCATCGTTCCAGTACTCACCTGCCTGGAAACAGGAGGATGCACGGTTCAAGGTACTTGGCACGTAGATGGTAGTGCCATTGACGCTATAGGCAGTACTACTGTTATAGGTGCTGTTGTTAGTCGAACCAAGACCGTAGTCGAAGATGGATTTCAGTGAGCCCTCTGTCGTGTTGATATAATACTTGGCATTGAGTTCCTCGGTGCCATTTGTGCGAGCCGTTGCAGCTACAGAAGCATCGTTATTGCCTCCACCCATGCGGTAGTAGCCCTGGCACCTCATCTCATACACGCCATTAGGCAGACCCGAGATGGTTTGATACATATCAAAGGTGCGGTTCCACTGCTCCACACACTTGTTGTCATCCACACCATTGTAAGCTGTGTAGTCACCGGTCCACAGGGAAGTCTTGGCATTCGCACCAAAAAAGGGGTTCATGACGGCAAATGTCGCATCAATAGGGTTGTCTGCCGTGGCATTGGATAAGTTTGCTAAGAGTGCCTCCTTAGTAACCAGTTTCCAATAGCCCTTGGATGTCGTAGGCATGGTGGTCGTAGTCGTTGTCTTGCTGACATCCGTATCATGACCAACAAGATAGACTGCCGCACTGTTGGTGGACTTCATGGTGAAGGTGTTCTCAAGTCCTTCCACTGCGGTCAGCAGCCACGCCGTATATTTCGATGACGTATTGGCTTTATCTACATAACCGTCCGATCCAAGGAACAGATTCGAGTAGGTGGGTTCCGTTGAAATGTAATAGGCTCCATCCGTGCTGCTGGCAGAGAGCGTCACAGGAATACCGCCTTGCCTTGTCAGCGAGGCACGAGTCGTGTAGTTGTTTCCACCAACGAGAAAACCGTTGTTGCCGACATTGTACAGATAGAACGTACCTGCCGAAGGAGCGCTGGCGGTCCACGTCTGTGCCTGAATGCCAATGGCTGATGTCAGCACGAGTGCTGTCGCCAGTAGTTTCCAAAAGAAGTTTCGTTTCATAAGCATTAGCAATTAGAGTTAGCTATCTATTCATTAAAGAGTTTCGAAAAAACCTCAAGAATAAGACACAAGTCTTATGGATAGCGCAAATATAATGGTTTTATTTTGAATGTTCAATTAAAACGGCATTTTTTTGAACAAAAAGAAAAAAATATTGAGGTTTAATTCTTACATTTGCAGAAGCATAGCTTTGCGAGATGATTTAGAACGACCGTTGAGACCATTAAAAGCCATCCAGCTTCCCCGATGGGGAAAGAGTGAAAAGTGAAAAATTCTATCCGGATAGCTGTTTTCGTTTTCGTTATCGTTATCGTTAATTAAAATTTTGACAAATATGAATTACAAGAACATTCTTATCTTGGCAAGTTGCGCTGTCTTTTCAGCTGCAATGCAGGCACAAGTGACTATCGACATCGACACCCAGCAGCGTGGACCGAAGGTGAGTCCCATGCTCTATGGCATCTTCTATGAAGACATCAACCATGCTGCCGACGGCGGCATCTATGCCGAATTGATTCGCAATCGCTCCTTCGAGGACGGACCACGTTTTGGCGCAAAAGCCGACATGCAGGGATGGTCCACCTATGCTGCCGCACCTTCGCAATTAACGGCAAAACTTATTCAGCCTTCCAAAAAGACGCCACTGCTCAACAGTGTGCAGCACAACGCATTGGAACTGACTGTCAACGCCTCTGCATCGACTCCTGTCTGCTTGGTGAACGAAGGTTTCTGGGGCATCAACGCCGTGCAAGGACGCAGCTACCGACTGACTTTCTGGGCAAAGACGCTGAAATACAAAGGTAGCGTGAAAGCTACACTCTGCTCGAAGGATGGTTCTGAGCTCTATGCCGAAACGGTGGTCAGTGGTTTTCCATCCAGCAAGGCAAAAGGTTGGACGAAGTATGAAGCAACGCTCAAAGCCAACAACAACGACCCACAGGCACAGTTTGCCTTGGTTTTCGATGGCGTAGGACAAGTGCAACTCGACATGGTGAGCCTTTTCCCACCTACATTCAAGAATCGTGAGAACGGTATGCGTCCCGACTTGGCAAACATGCTGTGGCAGATGCATCCTAAGTTCATGCGCTTCCCTGGCGGCTGCTTCGTGGAAGGTCAGGAGAGTCCTGACAACGCCTTCCGTTGGGAGCGTACCATCGGACCCATTGAGGAGCGCGAAGGTCATTGGAACGTGAACTGGGGTTACCGCACTACCGACGGACTGGGTTATCACGAATATCTCCAGCTCGCCGAGGACTTGGGAGCCAAACCGCTCTACGTGGTCAACGTAGGTCTGTGGCATGGCGGCATGACTCCTTACGACCAAATTCAGCCTTGGATTGACGAGTGCATGAATGCCATCGAGTATGCCAACGGTCCTGTCACATCGAAATATGGTGCCATGCGTGCCAAGAACGGACATCCTGAGCCTTTCGGACTGGAATACTTGGAGGTGGGCAACGAAAACAATCAGCCCGACCCACGCCAGCAGAGCGACCACTACTACGAGCGTTATGAGCAGTTCTACAAAGCCATCCGCGCCAAGTACCCCGACATGAAAATCATCGGCAACGTCGTGGCATGGGGTGACGACAATCCGAAGTGGAACAGTAACTTACCTGTGGATCTGCTCGACGAGCACTACTACCGTTCTCCCGATTGGTTTGCCGCTGCTTTCCACAAATATGACAGCTACGACCGCCGTGGTCCGAAAGTCTATGTGGGTGAATATGCCGTGACTAATGGCTTCGGCAACCTGGGCAACATGAACGCTGCACTGGGTGAGGCTGTCTATATGATGGGCATGGAAAACAACTCCGACGTGGTGGAGTTGGCTTCCTATGCACCTATTTTCGTGAATGAGAACGATGCCCGCTGGCGTCCCGACATGATACGTTTTAGCAGCAGTCGAGTGATGGGTACACCAAGCTACTACGTTCAGCAACTCATGCCGCAGCACGTGGGCACACAAGTCGTGAAAGTGGTACAGAACGACCCTTACAAGGACAAGATTCGCAAGCAACTCACTCCTAAGCAGAGCCGTGTGGGATTCGGAACATGGGGCACACGTGCCTCGTTCGAGACCGTCAAGGAGGTGGATTACGTCAACGGCGACTGGCAGAAAGAAGGCAGCACCGTGCGACAGACAGGGCTCAAGGATGCCACACTCTGCATTGAGAAGGACATCATCAGCACCGACCACTACACACGCAAGTTTCGTGCACGCAAGGACGATGGCGCAGAGGGTTTCATCATCGTATTCAACTACGTGGATGACAAGAACTACTGCTGGCTGAACCTCGGCGGATGGACCAATACGCAGCATGCCATCGAACAGATTAGCAACGGTGGTAAGTTACTGACCGACAGCAAGCGAGGACGTTCCACACGCATCGAAAAAGGACGCTGGTACGACGTCACCCTCCAAGTGGCAGGCGACAGCGTGAAGGCATGGCTCGACAACGAACTCATCTTCGACACAGTGCTGAAGCACGACAACACGAAGGGCATCTTCTCCTCCGCCACCATCGACGATGCCAATGGCGAACTGATAGTGAAAGTAGTCAATACGAGTGATGCGGCAACCACTGCCCAACTCAATCTGAAGAACTTCACACCGCAATGTGCACGTGTAGTACGTCTGGCAGCCAACGACGGAATGGAAGAAAACACGCTCGACGCACCTACCACCATTCATCCTGTGGAGCAACTCCTTTCTCCCGAAAATGGTAGCGTTCTACTCGACGTACCTCCTTACTCGCTGAACATCATCCGAATCAAAGACGCGCATTAACCAAAGATTATAATTGACTCAAGTTTGGCTTACGCCGAGCTAAAGGTTGACTTCGTCGAGCTAAAGGTTCGCAAGATGCAAAATCTTTGATATTCAATGTTTTTTATCAAGGATTTTAAGGATTAAAAGGATTCATAGTACATGAAAAATCCTTAAAATCTTTTAAATCCTTGATAATTATATCAGTGATATGAGTGATAAGAAGGGATTCATAATAATGGGAAATCCTTAAAAATCCTTCAAATCCTTGATTATTTTTCACAACGGAAATATCGGAAAATTTTCGGAATTTCGGAATTTTTTTAAGAATCATCGGATGAAAAGAATCTTTCTTTTCTGTTTTTCCGTTCTTTTGGCTACGCCGAGCTAAAGGTTCCGTTTTTTCCGTTGTTCCTTTTAAATCCTTTAAATCCCTGATTAACTTTTCACTCTTTATGAATCCTTGAAAATCCTTCAAATCCTTGATAATTATATCAGTGATATGAGTGATTGAAAACCATGATTGAAATTGGACTAAAGCACACAAGTGAATTGACGGTGACAGATGCTGTTACCGCCTTTGCAATAGGCTCTGGGGACATGACCGTTCTCGCTACCCCCATGATGATGGCTTTGATGGAGAATGCTGCCATGCTGGCTGTCAAGGACAAGCTGCCTGAAGGTTCCACCACGGTTGGTGGCCACATTGAATCGTCGCACCTAAAACCCTCGAAGGTAGGCGACAAGGTGTCAGCAACAGCCGAGGTGACCAAGGTGGATGGAAAGAAGATAGAGTTCAAGGTGGCAGCTTATTCCGGTGACACACTACTTGGCGAAGGCACACACTTGAGATTCATTGTTGACAGGGAACGGTTCTTGTCAAAGCTCAAGTAATAGTATTTACTTACAAACTGGATACAAGGCAAAAATAGTTATAAACCCCCAAAAGACTATGATTATGAAACAGAAGAAGTATTTCATCGCCCTCCTCGCAGCCATGCTGCTGGCGGTACCCGTAATGGCTCAAAGAAAACAGGGAAAGGCTGCAAAGACCAAGACCGTAGAAGTGTCATTCGACTATCAGAAGCAGGCAGGTCCAGGCTCCAACCAGTATGCCGTCTGGATTGAGAACGAGCAGGGAGATGTTGTCAAGACACTTTTCGTCACCTCGTACACCACCAAGGGTCGCACCCGTCCTGGAGAGGAACCTATGCGCGGCTATGTCAAGCGTCCAAACTGCGTGCCAACATGGGTAAAGTCCGCAAAGGCTGCAGCACAAACCGATCAGCAGCTCGACGCCTTCACGGGAGCAACGCCACAGGCAGGCGGAACTCAGACTTTTACATGGGACTTCACCGACCAGCAGGGCAAGGCTGTTCCTCAGGGTAAGTACAAGGTGTTCGTGGAAGCAACGCTTTACCAGGCAAGCGACATCATCTACTCAGGAACCTTCTCCAGCAAGGACAAGGCAGGCGACATCAAGTTGACCTCGACACTCACCGAGCCTGATGAGAAGCACAAAGACATGGTGACTCATGTAAAAGCAGTTTTGAAATAAAGACCATCATACTTCGTAACGGCTTTGAAATCCCCCAAGATTTTTTTGCTTTTGATACAGCGCTTTAAAGGATTTACTGAACCTTTTGCTCGGCGGAAGCCAATCGCATGTGCGGATTAACCGAACCGCTCCTTTGGATTCAACTAGTTGCCGAAGGCTCGTTATCGAATTAGCGAGTCCTCAGCGTTGCGATAGCGAGGGCTCGCCGTGTAAACGTTGAGGGCTCGGAGATTGGCTTACGCCGAGCTAAAGGTTCAGTAGAATCAAAGGAGCGAGTTAGTAGAATCGAAGGAGAAAAGCAGTACAATCAAAGGTAACTATTCCCTCGGTTGTAGGCTATGTCGGTACTCGCTTGGCGACTGTCCAAGGTGTTTGGCGCAGTATCGACTGAAATAAGAGAGTGTGGAGAAATTCATGCGATAGGCTATCTGGGTGAGCGAGAGACGTTCGTCATTCAGATAGTCTTTCAGTATAGGTATCGTGTAACGGTCGATGTAGGAGGTGACACTGTGTCCCGTCATGCGGCGCACGGTCTCAGAAAGGTACTTTGGCGAAACGTTAAGTCGCTCAGCATAGTAGCGCACCTCGCGCTCCGTCTGGCTAATGCCTGTGGAGAGGAGTTCCATGAGTTGCTTGACGATGTATGCTGTGCGGTCGGTGTGTGTGCCTGTTGCATCTCGCTGTGCATGTGTATCGAATATGTCGTACATCATTGTGAGACAGAGGCTTCCCATCAGTTCGCGGTAGAACTGGTGGTGCTGGTCGTCCATTCGGTCACGCAGGCGGTGGAAGTCGTTGAGCAGGTGCTGTGCCTGTTCGTCGGTGAGACTGATGACGGGGTCTTGGTTCAGTGATATACTGCCTCCGATGCTGTAATTGTTCGACGGCAACAGACTCTGCAGGAACTTGTAGTCGGCAGCAAACCATTCGACTTGTAGATTGGAATGTGCAGCGAGGTTGCTGATGCGATTGGGCATAGGTATGACCACGAGGTCGTTTTTCACAATGTGGTAACATTTCTCGTTGAACACGAAGCTCCCCTCCCCTGCCATGCAAAGGAGATGCATGCAGCTGTGGCTCAACTCACAAGCGTTCATCCCGTGAAAATCAGTGGAATAAAGGAAATCGACATTCATATTGCCTACAAAAATACACATTAAATATAATACAAAGAAACGATTTCAGCAAAAAGTGAAAATCATGACGCAATTTGTGCAACCAAGGTATCAAAATATCATCGTAAATTTGCAACGTGAAATCAATAAATGAATAAAGGTATGGATATATTTGAGCTATTACGTTCAGGGGCTGACGTCGATATGGCAACGCCCGAGTATGGAGAAGCAATCCGTCACATGACCGACTGCGCTAACATCTGTTTTAAGATCAACACCACGGCGCCTGTGCCAGAGCAAATTCGTCCTCTGGAGGAGGAACTGTTTGGTGGCGAATTGGATGCAACGAGCTACCTGATGCCCCCACTGCAGATTGACTTTGCCTGCCAGATGAAAATTGGCAAGGGCGTGTTCGTGAACCACTCACTGACTTGCATGGCAGCTGGCGGCATCACCATTGACGACGGGGTGATGATTGGTCCTAACGTGCGTATCGTCACCGACAACCACGACTTCCAGAACCGTATGGTGCTGCGCTGCAAACCCGTTCACATCGGACGCAATGCTTGGATTGGTGTGGGAGCCATCATCCTACCAGGTGTTACCATCGGCGAGAATGCTGTCGTAGCCGCAGGAGCCGTCGTCACCAAGGATGTAGCACCAAACACCATCGTTGGTGGCAATCCTGCAAAATTCATCAAAAATATTAAAAACTGATACTATTATGACATTCAATAACCACGAATAAATGAGAATTAAAACAATCATCACGGCTGCTTTGGCATTGCTGACATCGACAGCATGCAACGGCAGCGCTAATAAGGAGAAAGATATGAATAAGGACGGAAAGGCAATCGTAGTGTTCTTCTCACATGCAGGAGACAACTACGCAGTAGGAAACATCGAGGTGGGCAACACAAAGATTGTTGCCGGCTTTATCACAGAGTTGACAGGTGCAGAGCAATTCGAGATTGTCACGCATAAGTACGACGGGATGGCATATACCCCACTCATCAATCTGGCAAAGGAAGAGACCAATAAGGGTGAACTGCCTGAGTATGAGGGCGACGTGGATCTGAGTGGCTATGACACTGTATTCATCGGTGGTCCAGTGTGGTGGGGCACCTATCCACAGGTGATGTTTACCTTCTTCAAGAAGCATGCTAACGACCTGAAGGGTAAGACGGTCATTCCTTTCACCACCCACGAAGGCAGTGGACTTGCCAACTGCGTTGAGGATGTGAAGGCAGCCTTCCCTGGTGCAAATGTCACAAAGGGTTTCAGCATCTATGGCCACGAGGTGCGCACAGAAAAGAAAAAGGTAGAAAAGTGGATAAAAGGACTTGGGTATTAGAAATTTAACTCAAGTTTCGCAAGTTCTAAATGTCTAATAATGAGTGTCACTTCGTGACAGAAATCTCACAAATCTTTTCAAATCTTTCAAAATATATTTGTTTGATTTGTTTAGATTTGAAAGATTTCTCGCCGCAGGCGACTAAATACCAAAGATTTC
>Ga0247609_10003492_pt1 | contig 15949 bp, 11 predicted proteins | sample 172DNAGHGlowgp2_FD_193487 | JGI IMG/M metagenome (GOLD analysis project Ga0247609, IMG submission 193487) | Sheep rumen microbial communities from Palmerston North, Manawatu-Wanganui, New Zealand - 1728 DNA GHGlow gp2 | ecosystem: Host-associated > Mammals > Digestive system > Stomach > Rumen ...
AACAAAAAGAACAAGCAGAACAAACCATCACCAATGTATCCTCTCCCCTCCCACACAAGGAGGGGAAAGGGGATAAGTTCACGCCCATCCTTTTCCTTATTCTTGGCATTTTTCTCGGTTTCGTCGGTTATCTTTTCATCGACCACCACTATTACGGCTCCAACAGCCAACATTACCAGAAAAGCGACACGCTCCACCTTGCTGACGGTTCCACCTATCACGGCGAAATCAGTGCAGACCGACAACCCAATGGCTATGGTATGCTCATCACAACTGCAGGGAATCGCCTGACAGGTGAATGGAAAAACGGAAGGCTCAGCAAAGGCACGCTACTGAGCGACAAAGATAGTTATTATGGTGGTTTGCGCAATTACGTTCCCGATGGTTACGGAAAAATGACATACGGGATAAACGACTCCACTTTCATTGGCAGATGGCATCAAGGCAAACGTCAAGGCGTTGGCAAACTTATTCTTTCGTCCGATAGCATTGTCTTTGGAAGATGGGACAACGACACATTATCTTTACGCAATCCTTTTACCATAGGTGAACGTGTCTATGGAATCGATGTTTCTCGTTTTCAGCATAGTATCGATTGGGGTAATCTTTCCTTGCGTTCCGACTCTCTCGGACGCATCTGCAAGGACGAACGGTCGGATGGAATCACGGGCTATTACTTTGGAAATGCTGAAGTGAACTATTTACAACCTGTTCACTTCGTCTTCATGAAATCTACCGACGGTGCCTATCGCATCGACCCGTTCTATTATCGCAACCATGAGGCTGCACGTGAATGTGGCATCATCGTGGGCATCTACCATTTCTTGCGTTACGAACCCATTGAGGAACAAATCGAGAATTTCATTGCCAATGTACAAATGGAAAAGGGTGACCTTCCTCCTGTGCTCGACATGGAAGATGATTACAAAGACCATGCGCTCACGCAACATAGTGTGGAATACGTATCGATGGCACTGAAATGGTTGCATGCCATCGAAGCGCATTTTGGAGTACGCCCCATCATCTACATGAACAAAAACAACTATCTGAGATTTGCCCTTGGCACAGAATTAGAGGAATACGATTGTTGGATTGCCAACTACAATAAAACGGCGCAAGACCCTGAGACTGAATGCGATTGGCGTTTCTGGCAAATGAGCTGTAAAGGAACGGTCAACGGCATTCAATACAAAGACATGAGTCACGTGGACCTCAATGTTTTTCATGGTAACCTAAAGGAATTCAGGAAATACGTAAAAGAATTTGGAGTGAAATAAATTAAATGAAGAATGAAGAATGTAGAATGAAGAATTATTTTTAGTTTATGTATTCTTCATTCGGAGCGAAACGACCATTCTTCATTCTTCATTTATCATACTACTCCCCTCGCCCTTTGGAGAGGTTTTTTGGGGGGAGGCTTTCATTCTTCATTTATTATCTTGTCATTTCCTTAATGGATTCATCCACCTTGTCGCGTGTGGTGGTACGGCGAGAACGAGAATTTGTATTATTATCAGGATTGGCGGAAGTGCGAGAAACTTCATTCTTCCCCACCTGGGTGCCTCTGTTCTGACCACGAGCATCCTGCTGAGTGTTGTTCTGCTTAGGTTGAATCACATCAGGATTCGTCTTCGTATTGCCTGGGAAACCATTGCGATAAGCTCCAGCTGGGTCACGATAGCCATTTCCTGGATTCTTGCCAAAGTCAACACGACGGTTATTCTCGTTCAGATAATAACCATAATAGTCACGGTCGCGCCTATTATAGTAACCACCATTTCTGCTTCCCTTACGGAAAAGCACATTGTAACCACCATCAGGGCGATTATAGTAATAACCACCACTACTGTAGTCGTAAGCCTCACGGTAGGTCTCTTTGTAGATTCCACCGCATGCCACAAAAGCAAGGCTAAGAACCGATAATATCAATAATTTCTTCATTGCGCGTGTTATTTTAAGTTTGTATGTGTTGAGTGTCAAAAAGCGTGTTTGGTGTAGGTAATGATAAAAACATTTATCATCCTTAAAGTCCCTGAAACCTTAAAGGTGGGTTCTATAAATTATGTCGAGTTGATTTTTGAACCTTTAGCTCGGCGAAGCCAATTGATTTGATTGGATTTTTTTGTCAGTTTTTGAGGGCGCATAGCGAGCTATGTAACCGAGAACCTTTAGCTCGGCGTAGCCAAAAGTGGCAAAAAGACTTCAAATCAAACAAAAAGCAACCGAAACGAAATCTCATATTTTTGTAAGAAATCATAAAACAGAATTTTTAGAACACACCTAAATACTTGATTTATTTTTGCAAAGGTAAAAGAAAGAAAAGAAAAAACAAAAGAAAAAAGAAAAAAAATGTATCTTTGCAAAAACGTTTAAAGCATAGCGTTTAAAGTTTATAGAAATCTCTCAGCAAAACACTAAATATTAATCCTATGAATAAAAAGCATTTCTCATTTCATTTTTCACTATCTACTCCCCTCGCCCATTGGAGAGGGGTCGGGGGTGAGGCTTTTTCTCTTTTCACTTTTCTCTTTTCACTTTTCATTCTCGTGGGATGCGCTACATCAGGACTTACCAAGGAAGAGCGTCTTGCTCAAACTCGCCAGCACGTTGCCGAGTGCTTGGCAGCAAGAACATTCAAGATTGATATTCGCGACATGCAAACCCTGCGCTATGGCAATCGCTTCCTCACATCTGTGTGGAATGTGGAAGTGAGGAACGACTCACTCATCTCCTATCTGCCTTATCTCGGCAATGCCTATTCCGTCAATCCCTACGGAGGCAGCAACTCCAAAGGACTGAATTTCAGTGAGCGTATCCAATCCTACAAGCAAGAGCGCAACAATCGAAAAGAGCGCACCACTCTCACGCTCAATGTGGAAAACGACGAGGACAGCTACACTTACCTCATCGAAATCTATGACAATGGTTCCAGCACCGTCAGTGTTCGTTCCTACAATCGCGACTTCATCAGTTTTACAGGTGAGCTGGAATGAAACACATCGATTTTTGAACGATCTTTTGAAAATCAGAAAATCCCTTCCAGACTTCATGTGCAAGGCTTGGAAGGGAATTTTCGTTTATTTCGGTGTATGATGTACCTTGTACTTGATACTTGATTCTATCGATTCAGAATCTTAGTAGAGATATTTTGCCATTGGCTTTTTTCCATTCATCTGGCATACCGTCCTAATCTGTATCGTAGCCAACAGAACGGGTGTTCGATTCGAGTATAGGGAAGGAAGAGCTGAGTTCTGAGTACCAGCAGGGGCGTTGATGAGGTCTATCAGTCCCTTCCTTTCGCAATGTTTCCATTGCCTTGTATAAATCGCCGAGTCGTGACATAAGCTATAGGTAGGTTCTAAAAATTATGTCGGATTGATTTTTGAACCTTTAGCTCGGCGAAGCCAATTGATTTGATTGGATTTTTGTCAGTTTTTGAGGGCGCATAGCAAGCTATGTAACCGAGAACCTTTAGCTCGGCGTAGCCAAAAGTGGCAAAAAGACTTCAAATCAAACAAAAAGCAACCGAAATGAAAAAAACAAATTGGTAGTGAACTAAAAAACAGAATTATTAGAACCTACCTATAATATTTTTGAAGAAGTCAGTTATTCTTCTTGTTCATAGTAATAAGAATAGTCAATACCTTTCATGAAGATTTCGCGGTCATCTATCTTATTTGTCAGCGCTAGTTTCAGCAACTCATGGATTCGAGTGCTGTCCAGATGACTCGCAATCATTGCATCAAGGTATTCCCGTTTGTCAATCTTGCTCCAGTCCACACACAAGCCTAAGCGTTTCTTGAATATCAAGTCGAGCCAAATGCGCGTTGAACGTCCGTTGCCCTCCATAAACGGATGAGCTGCATTCATTTCCACATACTTATCAACTATCTCGTCGAAAGTGTTTTCCGGCATTGTCTCTACTGTTTTCAAGTAACTGTGAAGATGTTCTGCCAAGCAAAACAACGTGTTCCCTTTTGCAATAGTCTTGGTGCGGATTTTCCCTGCGAAGTCATATAGTCCACCAAAGAGATAGGCATGTATCTGCTGCAATGCCTTTACAGTACCCACATCTTTGTCTGCCACCAAGTTACTTTCAATGAACGTATAAGCTTTCTTCTTGCTGCGCCCATCGATGGTGTTGTCGCTATAAGTGAACCAATCCAGGAATGCCGTTGCCTGATTATTGGGAATGGCCTTAGCCAGTTTATCGACATCAGCCTGACCTATGACATCGGTGTTGTACTTCTTGCCATCGGAAGCTGTCAGTTTCAGTTGGGTAGTGGCACTAACCACCTCACTCTTCGCTTTCCGCAATTTGGCTTTCAGGTATTTCCAATAGTTGCGGTTCTTCTCGTGGTCAACCTGCCCATTGATAGCCCCCACGATGTCGAGTACCGAGAACCACCACTGATTGTGTTCCTCGTCCCATACAGCACGAACCTTATAGTCTTTATAGAAACGAATGGAAATCTTGCTCATATTCTATAAACTCTTATTTAATACTATGGTATCAACAACCCTCTATATTCAAGGTCATTCTTCATTATTTCTTCCGTATGATGGATGTCAATGTCCATTTGCTTCAGTCGCTTTTCCTTTTCTTCATCTGTATGCCGACTGTCTTGAAGTACACCCAATCTCATTTTGGCTTTGATGTATTCCAAGCCGTTATGAATGGCAGAAGCACTTACAGGAGCATTTGAGTTGAATAGATGCACCCAACTTTGTCCTGCAAGCAAGTTACCCCACTTCTCGTATTTTTGAATGTCATTTAGACATTGGTCTATACTGTAGTCTATTGTTTGTTTCATAGTTTTTTATTTAACGAAAGCCTTCCTTCCGCAAGTTTTCATTACCTTGTACAAATCGCCGAGTCGTGACATAGTTATGTTTTAATTATAGAATCTGGCATTTGTTGAATAATCTCACCTTGAAGAAGTTTTCCATTGGCATGCTTGCTGCGTTTAACGCCATCACTACCCCAAGTTCCCCACTGCTTGAAGAAGAACGCAGCCCCTTGCCGCTCAACTTGTTCCTTTATATTAACCACCCATTCAGGTTTCATAGGTCTTGCCAAGGTGCCACTCTCTCCACCGACAATAACCCAATCAATCCCTTGCAAGTCCAATTCTCCTAAATCTTCTATCAGCGGTTCACAAGAAAGAAATTTAACGGTCGCATTTAAAACCCTTAAATTGTCTATCCGAATCTTGGATGAAGTACACTCAACCGTTACTCCTAACCAAACATTCTGTGGAATATCCCTAGTCGTAAAATATTCAGCCATTCGCTCCGAACGCTTTGTCAATATTTGATAACGGTGTTGAGGTGTCTTTCTAATTGTTTCCAAGATTCTATCTACGAAATCAAATGGCACGTTCTCATGAAAGATGTCACTCATTGAACACACGAAGATATTATGTGGTCTCTTCCATTGGAAGGGGTCATCTAAATCTTCCTCGTGCAGAGTCAATCCGAAGCCATTTTGATATTTCTTCAAGTGCATAGCTTGAAGTCTTCGTGCCATTACCTCGGCATAGCAATGAGCACAGCCAGCAGATTTCTTGGTACACCCAGTTATGGGATTCCAAGTCTTATCAGTCCATTCTATCTTTGTTGTTCTCATTATCCCTGCTTTTTACTAATAATTTGGCTTGCAATCTTTATCGCCGTTTCATTGTTTGACGCACATGCAAAATGAAAGATAGGAGTATTTCTGGTGTTGTACAGAACAAGAGGCTTTTCTGTTACAAACCTAAAAATCGTCTTCAATTGTTCTATGTATAGTTCTGCTATCTTTTCGATAGGTTTCTTCACTTTCTCTACGATTTCAGTTTCGCCAAACAATGTGTCAACTGTTCTAATCTTATAGAAATAGTTCTTTAGAAATGCTTCATCCTTGCCAAAGAAAGAAGTGAGTTTGTCAATATGCGTCAATTCACATTTTCTATCGAGTAACCTATTGACAATTACACCCGTAGGAATTAGAATCCACAAATCTGTCCGTGTACCTTTCAACTGTTCAATAGATGTCCAATCAACTTGCATACCAAATGGATCCAGCAATACCAAAGAAGCTAAACTATTGCTTTTCTGCATTGCCTTAGCCAAAGTTATCACTTGCTCATTTGCATCAGACGTCTTGAACACAAGATTTTTTACTTTAGCAAATGGCATTAACCTTTCTTCAAGTTGCTGACTTGAAGTTTTGTATTTATCTACAAAAACATATTGGTCGAATCCACTTTGCTTTATGCCAAGAACACGTTCAGCTGCACCTTTGTAGGTATTTAATTCCTCTTCTTCTATACACTCATCTTTAAATAAATCGAGCATCAATTCCGAAACAGCTTGTGAACCGTCATCGTTTCTGGTACCACTACCCGCAAAGCCATCTAAATATATCAACTTCCATCTGTAGCGTTCCTTATAGACATTCATAATAGTCAGATAAGCATTCACGTATTTCTCAAATGCATCCAACTTCTCTTCAGTCCATTGCCCTCCCCAAGATGAAGATTCACATGCCTGAAAAGACTCATCTTTAATGTAATTGTATTCCTTTGCCATATCCTATAAACTCTTATTTAATAAATTGTATCAACAGTCCTCTATATTCAAGGTCGTTCTTCATTATTTCTTCCGTATGATGGAAGTCAATGTCTATTTGCTTCAGCCGCTTTTCCTTTTCCTCATCAGTATGTCGATTGTCTTGAAGCACACTCAACTTCATTTTCGCTTTGATGCACTCCAAACCGTTATGTATTGCCGACATACTCAAAGGAGCATTGGAGTTGAACAGATGTACCCAACTTTGTCCTGCAAGCAAGTTTCCCCACTTTTCGTATTTTTGAATGTCATTTAGACATTGCTCTATTCTATAATCTGTCTGCTTATATCCCATACCTAAATTTCTTTTAGCATGTCTAATATACTTTTTAATTTCTGTTTATCAGAGTCATTACAATGAAGAATCCGTTCCACTTCATTCTTTCTTGTAAACATTAGAGGAAGTGCCCATGCCATTAGATAACAAGTCTTCACATAGTCTTCCTTTTCTTGTATTGGCTTAGCATTGAACACTTTATAATCAGGGACAGAATCTAACAAATATTTGATAAACAATGGTTTTGTCATATTAGTCCCATTATTAATTGGCGAATAAAATTTGTCAACTATGTCTAATATTTTTAATTTATCTTCTGACAGGTTTACAATATGTCCTTCTCCCATAATCCTAACAAACTCACTAAATGAAGGATCAAAGACATTTTTCATTTTATCATTCATCTCATCTATGCTTGTATCCTTATTACAAAAAGTAATGGAATTATTTAGATATGGGGTGATCCATACGCCACCAAAATATTTAGTATAATATGGTTTCGCTTCCGGATAACCATGTCTTTGAAATAACATACATAAATCCAGTTTGTCATTGATACCACACAAGATGTCTGAATATCCTTGCGCAGTTGTGAAGCATGCTACGTTTTTCCTCTTTTCCTTCAAGTAGATAGCCACAAGATATTGACCATTCCGTTCAAATAGGTCAGAGTTCCTACAAATATAATTGTGAACTTTTTCACTTCCTTCTTCAATTCTTGTTGGATGGTATATATCCATCCTCCGAATAGCAATGGAGATTACGGGTTGAATACCGTGAATTTCATTTATCGGAGTCCAACGTTCCCCAGTCCCATATGGATTATGATACCTTTTTGACTTTTCTTCAAAATCCATGTTCTTGGAAAGGAAACTACCATCCTTATGATATGTGAATTCAATATTGTTATGGAAAGTTGACTTGTCCATTTCCTCTTCAGTCAAGAATCCTTTATCATCTTCTCCGTTATCCTCCGACCTATAATTGATATAGAAGTCTGAGAACCCTGAAAATTTAAAGTCTGGATTATCCTTTGTTCCTATGTTTACAATGCGGAACAACAAATATGGCAATCCTTCCATTTCAAAATATACATTCAAACGTTCTCTACTCTCCATAACTTATACTTCTCTATTCATATATATTTTCATTGACCTCCTTTATAAAATCATCCTTCTGCTGATTAAAGTTCCTCCAATCTTGTGGCAAATCATAGAATTGGCAGAGTTCATCGTATAGTTCATCCAATTTTGATTTATCTGTAAGATCTGCAGCTTGCTTAACGACATTGAGGAAGCCAATCTCCTTGAAATTTATATTCGGGAACTTAAAAGGTAACACACGCTTTCCAGTCATTGCCCATGCTGCGCCCAACTCATTCTGGCAGACTTCACTCTTTCTATAATTATCAGAAATCATGCATAAGATATAATCACATCTTTTCATGTTTTCTATTATCTCATTTCTAAAATCATCGCCAGTACGAATGACAGTATGATCTAAGGTGCAAAAGATTTCAGTTCTCCTAAATCCACAACCAACTATCAGTATATCTTTTATAAAAGCATTGACAATTGTTTCGTCATCTGAAGAATGACTAATGAAGATTTTGTAACCACCTTGTTCCTGTAGAGGATACAAAATGCTTAAGATATTAATCGTTGTCCTAATATCTCCAAAGAAAAAAGCATTAATAAAATCTTTGTTCACCATCGGACCATATGGAACCATAGGAACCACTTGCCTATTAATAATTCTACTTGTTGCTTTTTCCAGTATGTTTGCAATCTCTGGGCAATTGTTTTTTATGAGAGGAATAATCTGTTTGACAATCCCCGCGAGTTGTTGTGTCCGATTGTCAAAAGGAGTATTATAATTGACGGATTGACTAATATTATCAGCCAATAATTTTGCTGAATTTATCAAGTTCTTAAGATGGGAGATATCTTGCTTCATTTTGAATAACGTCTTGTATTAATTACTATTTAATTACTTAAGTCTCTATATTCTTTACTATTCTGGCAATTTGCGAACTGGTACAATTGTATTTTCATATCCTTGCAATTTGCATAACATTATGTCTTGCTCCTGAGAAACTATATGTTTCTCTCCATTGTTGCAATTAATTATCAATTCTTTCTTCCTAATAATATCTTTTATACCCAAATCATTCATGTAATAATTTCCTAAAGGACTATTTTTACAATAATCCTTATCGAAACGGTCCATTATGTTATCAAGGAACATCAGACTATGTCCTTTATCAATTCTTTCAGACAGACTTTTACCGTCTTTACTTCTATATCTGGTTATACTTTTATCTTCCTCTATAGCATATGCTAATGCTGATGGAGAATGTTTTAACAAAAACAACACCTCTTTCTTTTTTTCATTAGGAATAATGATATAGTGTTGTCGCTCTCTTATCTTTTCTAGAAGATTATCATCAATATGATTTACATAATAACATTGGGAGAACATTTGAACATCAACACTACCTCTTAATATAAACTCATAAAAATCAATATAAGATATTTTTTCTTCTGATAGTAGTGCATAGCTTCCATCTGAAGTTTTTGTTACAAATGGAATTTCCTTTATATAATTCTTAAGTTCTTTTTTCGTAATTATTATTGATGACTGTTTTACTATATTAAGGAGATCGTCAATTCCAACTTCATCTGACATTAGAAACATTATAATAGAACTTTCGATATACGTCTTCCGCATGAAAGCTTTTTGCTCCTGAAATATATCTATGTATTCTGATACGGGCGCAACATTGACCAACAAATGTTGAATATTAATCAATACTGAAGGCTCTAATGTTTCAAAAGAACTGTCGTAAAGACAATAATCACCCTTACTAAATATAATCAGCCAATAAATCTCATTATTATAATATACAATATCAATATCGATTATAACACGTTGAGTTATACTTCTAATGTATTTTCTAACATCAAATGAAGATGGCAATGAGTATAATTGGGATATAAGTTTTAGTAAATCATCATTTGCAATTAATTGTATATCACTTTTGTTCGCATCATTAGCCCCTATAACAGTTCCCATTGCACCAGAAAGAGCAATAAGCAAACCTGATGTGTTCACATTCTCCTCTTTCGCTGTTGCAACTTTACCCTTGAACTTGTCATAATCAGGCATTGAAATCATTTTCTCATGAGCCTTGCATTCACATATAATAGGGTACTCCACGACCTTGACACCGACTGTTTGCCTTTTTACAGCATGGACATCAATTTCATGTCCTCCCGTACCAACATAATTCAAGGTTATGTTTGTGTAGCCTTGATTCGCCAAGATGTTTTTAGTAAGGGTTTCCAACTGGCTTCCTTTATCTTTTTTATTCTTACCTAATATATGTAGCTTCATATTTCAAATTGCGTTTAGCTTTCCTTCCTACTGTTTTTCGTATCCTTCCCGTGTAATTGGAGTCTCTGGATCTACGATGAGGACTTCATCATAGGTCAGGCCGTAGAGGTGATAGACGATGAGGTCGATTTGCTGCTCATCAGTTTTTGTATCCAACCCCTTGCTATGGTTTTCCAAAACTTGTTTAACAAGTTCTGTTATGATGCTTTTAACATCATTCGAAACTACTGGAAGCGGAAAGTCCTTAATATCTTGAACTAATATCTTAGGGAATGCTCCTTTAGTCGCTTTAGGCGAGTGATTAAAATGATAAAAAGTTGCGAGTTTTGAATTTAGTATTCCCCATAAATAATACAAACTTTCAAGACTTCCGTCTTTGGCTATTATTGGTAGTAATTGTGGGTCGTTTATATATGAATCTGTTATGAAACATGCTATAATTGTTGGATTAGTTATTTCTCTTACCAGCAATCTGGGCGAAGTAAAGAAAATCGGATTGACATAGCACGCAACATGTTTCCCGTATTTGATAAATTCACCAGAAACAGAATAATCATATTTTGATATATCTCGGCCATAAATCTCTTGAATATAGTATTCAGAAGTCTTTTGCTTTGAGTGCCATAACCGTTGTGCCTTTATTCGTGTCCCTTCTTCCTTTCCATAAACAGAAATCAAGTCAGAAAGTCTATAAGGGATATACCCTTGTGAGCAATCATAATAATTCGATATGGAATTAGTGTTGCCACTTAGCTTGTTTATTAGAGTCACGACTTTATCCGAAAGGAAAAAAGCCAAGCCCCAGTTTTGATTCATTTTCAACAAGTCTTCTTTCCTGAGGAAAGTGCGTGGATTGTCTAATAACTCGGCAAATGAGGTTATATTAGAAGTCCTTCTATAGCCGATGAATTCTGGCGAGCCAAATGTGTTCTTTTGCCAAGTATTAATAGTGTTGAACACCGTAGCCGATTCAAATATCTTAAACTTAGTACAGTCCAGAATCTCTAATACATTCCATCTATCAAGTATGCTCAGTCTATAGTTCTTTGCAAAGTTATTAAACAGATATGTGTTAGGAATGATATAAGACATAATGCCCCTTTCTACTAATAGCATTTCTGCTATCTGTATGAAATAATAGTATATTTCGTAGTCAGGTACATTCCCCAATATTCCAACAACAGCTTTTCTATATTGGTCCTTAATAGAAACTCCATACGGTGGATTTCCAATCACAATATCAAACCCCGCGAAGTCCCCTTTCTCATCCAAAAGTGCAGGGAACTCAAAACGCCATTCAAAGGCTTGATCGTAGATTTTATTAGATTCTATTTCGGTTCGTTGCTGCTCTAAAGCCTTCAATTCCTTTTGCAGGACTTTGATTTTCTTTTCATTCTCTTTTTTCTTACCACCAAACAAATCCTCAGTCTGCAGGTTGACGATGGTTCCACGAACTTTAGCTATTTTTCCTTTTTCCTTGTCGCTGAGTTCTGTCTTAACAGCATGTTTAATGTCCTCAATCTTTTGGCGGAAGCTGTCTTTCTTTGTGTGATCAGAAATATCTGTGTAGTCATATACCCACTTGCGATAGTCGTCCAATGTGTAGTGAGTTTTGTTCTTCATATTGTAGTCGCGCAACACGTCTTTGAATGGGGCATCAAGAGTGAAGCGATGGAGCAGTGAGTCACCACACATAATCTTATAGTCGAGGTTGGGCAATGGCTGCGGCTCATTCTCGTCAACCACCAATGCCAGCCAGAAACGGAGGCGGGCAATATCTACAGCACCTTTCTCAATATCCACGCCGTAGATGTTGTTTTGGATGATGTCACGCTTCACTTTGGCATATGAGAAATCTTCATTCTTGCCAATAAAGCCATAGAGCAAATGACGGCAGTCGAACAGAACATTCAGCACACCCATAGGGAATGCACCTGAACCAATGGCTGGGTCGCAGACTTTAACCTCAGAAAGGGCTTTGTTGACCAGCCTTGCATTCTCCTTATTTTGCAGAATCGGCTCTACCACCCTTTGTTTGATGAGTGAGTCGATGGCAGTATGCAGTTCTTCTGGAGTGTTGCTTTTCAGATATTGAGCAACACTCTCCTGACTCATATACTGCACAATTTCCTTAGGCGTATAAAATGCTCCTTTGTCTTTGTTGTCTTCCAACAAGTTCTCGAAGATATGGCCAAGCATTTCAGGATCAATGCCTATCTCTGAGTCTTCTGGGTCGTTCTCGTCGATGGTGAAGTTGTACATGGCGAAGAAGTCCATGAGTTCCTTGAAGTAGTCGTAGGGGAAATCAATGTCCTTTTTGTCCAAGTCGTCTTTATCGAAAAGGCCACCATTCAGATAGGGAATCTTGATATTCTCTCCCAAACGAGAGTCAGCAAGGTCGTTGGTTCTGCGCTCATTGAGGGTGTTGAAGAACAGCGGTTCCAGAACATCACTCAGCAGGCGGTCGTTGCCTTCATAGCTTTCTATTAAATGGTTCAGATAGAATTTGTCTCCACCGTTCCACCCTTGCTGATTGGCTGGTACGCCCATCCAGCCCTTCTTTTGCAAGAATTGAAGGAATACCAAACGACCCAAAAGTTTCTTCACATAGTCACGATTCTCCTTTGTATCATCTTTAAGATATTCCAGAAACTTAAGATACCATTTTTTGTATCCATTAAAGAAATCTTTATTCAAACGTTCCACAGAGAAAGCATCCTTGATGTTCTCAAAGGAAATGCCGTTGCGTTGTAGGGAATCGAAACGCCCAACAGGTGTATTATAGTAGTTATCGCTCTCACCAAAAACATAACTGAAGCGCTTGGGGGCAGTAGCCTCACCTTGGATGTCGCAGATAAAGGAGAGTCGCCACACAGATTCATTACTGTCAAAAACGACAAGAGCAGCATCAAAATCGCCCTTGGTGTGGTGAATAAACTGATGCACTAAGTTGCGCAATCCGACACGCTTACGTGCTACATTACCGCGCTGTATCTGATAGTAGAACAAACCGATGCGGTAACCATCTGGAGGGGTGAGGACACCAAGGTAATAACCTTTTTCGTCATCAGGGGTACCATTAATACGCTCTGGTTCTGCCCTCAGCTCTGTTGCCAGAAAGTAGTGTCGCAACATTTGCTGCCAATCATTCATATTGAATGACTGTTGAAATATCTGTCGGAGGTCGTCTTTTGTATAGGTCATAGTGTTATCTACTATTTATAAAAAGGTTTCTGAAATGATGATTTGTGGGTCGGAGACTTTAGGTACAGCTTCTTCCTGTTTCTCCTTGCTGATGGTCTGATATTCATCCACAAGAGAAAGGATTTCTTTTTTCAGTTTATTTTCGTCTTGCTTTATTTGCACTTTGTCGCCTTTGTAAGGCTTCGACAGGTCGCGCAAGCGGCGAGGCAATTGAGTATAGACTCCATTATTGATATAAGCAGCCAAGACATCGCATTGAGCTTTCACCATACTATCCGTAAAGGTTTGTTTCAGTTTGCGAAGGAAATTAAGCGCCGTCTTCGAAATGTTGTCAAGGTCCGTTCTGTTGATAGAAGAATCATCTGCTGCCTCCACATATTCAGATGTATATTTGCGAAGGGCACGATTGACATGGTCGTAGTTCTTACTATCAGGCAGGAACGGAGCAGCTTGTTCTTCGGGTTTGGCTTTGAGAGACTTCACAGCTTCGAGGAAGTCAATAGGCACCACCGTTTTGTCCGTAGCCAAATAGAATTCTGTCTTAACATCGGAAGAGACGAAGATGATGGTCTTGTCAGTATGCTTACCTGTATTGCGGGCAACACGGCTCTTCAGTGGCAATTGCTTCACCTTGTCATAAAGTTCGCGGTTGTTGTTAAAAACATCACGCAACTCCCGAATCAAGGCAAGCTTTGCATCCATGCTGTCCTTTACGTTACTGTCGAACATCTTGAACTGCTTGACAATTTCCTCCTTGGAATAAATCTGCACATCCTCACCAAAGGCAGAGTGGAAGCCTTGCAATTTTACAAGTGCATTCTCGTAGAGTTTGATCTGCTTATTGCCTTGCGGTGATGGATAGAACATATAATTATAGATATATTCAGCCACAGAACCGATTCGGTTGACACGTCCTATACGCTGCATCAGTCGTGAGGCATTCCAAGGAGAGTCGTAATTGACAATCATGTGGGATCGATGCAGGTTGACACCTTCAGCCAGCACATCCGACGTGAGAATGATGTTGTAGCGGTCTTTCTTTACCGTGCTGTTGGCATCGAAGTTTTCCTTGATGTCTGTTGCTCTGCGGTCACGGTTCTCTGCCGTCACTGTAAGCACGTCTTTTCGTCCTAACTCATTCTCCAATCTGCCTTTGAGATAGTTGAGTGTATCAACACTCTCTGAGAACACAACCAACTTGCCAGAAAGATTGCGAGTATCAAAGAATTCGTGCTCCAACTTTTCTCGGAACAGGTCAAACTTCTGGTCATCATGCTCTTGCCGCCAATCGGCATTAAGGGCTTCAAGCACTTTCTTGTCGTGTTGGAGCATCGCAATGAAATCAGGCTCAAAATCTTCCGACTTGTAAAGAATGTCGCTTTCGTTGTAGCCTTTTTCCAATGCTTTCTCTATTATTTCGTCCAGTTCCATTCCCTTAGCTTGCATGTCCTTTACTTTGAGTTCAGGAGCAATGATGACTTTGTCCTCAGCAAACATCTGCAGCATATCATTCGTGATACGAAGTAATGTTGCCAAAGACAGTTTGAAAGCGTGGAAACTACTTTCCAATCGTTTCACCATGTGGACCCGATAGATGCCAGCCAATGTTTGACCTACATGCACTGCATTGCGATATTTGGCACGAAGTTCTGGTTTCAAGAACTCAATAGCACGATAACGGGCGTAGTGCAAATGTGGCTCAAACTTATCGTCAGACAACACATTCAAAGTGTAGAAGAATCGATTGCTCGTGTCTTCATCCATCTCATACTCCAATGGAGTAGGAGCCAAAGGTTTTGGAAAGACAATCCCTTGTACTTTCAAATCCTTCTTATATTCAGGGTCATTCTCAATGTTACTTCGCGTCCTGCGGACTGTCACCTTATCGATGACTCGTTCACGGATTACTTCATAGATTCTATCAACATCAGCTGTCACGTCGCGAGTCTCACGCTCCTTCATCAGTATGTTATACGCCTTGATGTGTTCGGCGAAGAACCCTTTAAGATTTGGAATGCCATCAATCGTACAACTCTGACTATTTTGGAACAACAGCAGAAGGTTAAGCAGGTCATCAGGTCGGTTGTTGAGTGGTGTGGCAGAAAGCAGCATGACTTTCTTTCTCTGGCTCTTCAACAATCCAGTATTGACACAATCTGCCTTACAAATCTTCTGGAGCTCATCGTATTTGCCCGAACCATCATTGCGGAAACCGTGTGCTTCATCCACAATGATTAAGTCGAATTCTTCTTTTGACTTGTATCTATCTTTTCCGTTGAGAACTCTGTCTAATTTACCGTTGGTGATGAACTGTGCTTTGTTATAAATGCCAAACAGCTTAAAGGTCTCCTCCCAGTTTTCGCGGAGAGCTGGAGGGAACACAACAAGTATGCTTGTATTCCTTCCATTTGCCTCTATGAAGCGCTTGGCAATCATAGTGGCAATCATAGTCTTGCCCAA
>Ga0247609_10003493_pt1 | contig 15948 bp, 11 predicted proteins | sample 172DNAGHGlowgp2_FD_193487 | JGI IMG/M metagenome (GOLD analysis project Ga0247609, IMG submission 193487) | Sheep rumen microbial communities from Palmerston North, Manawatu-Wanganui, New Zealand - 1728 DNA GHGlow gp2 | ecosystem: Host-associated > Mammals > Digestive system > Stomach > Rumen ...
CAACAGGAATTTATGACTTTTGCCGAAGGTGTCCCAACAACAGATTTACAAATTACAGAAAATAAAACAAATCATGAACATGGCAGTGAGGTCACTTTCTTGCCATCACCAGATACTTTTACGGGGACTGTATTTAATTTTGATACATTGGAAACTTGGTTGCGCGAACAATCATATTTGAACGCAAATGTTCGTATTATTTTGGAAGATTTGCGCGGTGCCGAGAAAAAAGAACGCGAATTCCATAGTGTTGATGGGTTAAAGGGTTTTGCAACATATTTGGATAAATCCAAAGAATTATTAAATGCCGAACCTATCCAAATGATTAAACAAATTGAAGATTCTTATATTGAAATTGTTTTGCAATGGACAACCGCATATACAGAAACATCTTTGTGTTTTACAAATAATATTCCAAACCGCGATGGCGGAACACATTTGGCTGGATTTCGTGCGGGTTTAACGCGTGCCTTAAATAAATATATTGGTGAAAAAATTACCAAAAAAGATATCAATTTAACCGGTGAAGATTTCCGCGAAGGATTAACCAGTATTGTTAGTGTGAAAATCCCAGATCCAAAATTTGGGTCGCAGACCAAAGATAAATTGGTGTCTAGTGAGGTTCGCCCATTGGTTGAAAATACAGTTAATGATATGCTGTATGAATATTTGGAAGAAAACCCGGTTATTGCCAAGGCGATTGTTGATAAAATCGTAGAGGCGGCAACCGCACGTGAGGCTGCGCGCAAAGCGCGTGAGTTATCGCGTAAAAAGTCTGGTCCGGAATTGGGTGGTTTGCCAGGCAAGTTGGCAAATTGTTCCGATAAAAATCCTGAAAATTGCGAATTGTTTATCGTCGAGGGGGATTCGGCTGGTGGTACGGCAAAGCAGGGTCGTGACCGTAAAACCCAGGCTATTTTGCCATTGCGTGGTAAGATTTTAAATGTTGAACGCGTGCGTTTTGATAAAATGCTGTCGTCTGATACAATCGGTGCTTTGATTACCACAATGGGAACAGGTATCGGTAAAGATGAATTTGATATCGAAAAAATGCGCTATCATAAAATTATTATCATGACCGATGCTGATGTCGATGGACAACATATTCAAATATTGCTGATGACATTTTTCTATCGTCATATGCCAGAGGCCATAGAACGCGGTTATATTTATGTTGCAAAACCACCTCTTTATGGTGTGACACGCGGAAAACAGCAAATTTATATCCAAAACGAAAACGATATGAACGATTATCTGATGAATCAATTGGCGACCGACGGTATGATTCAAAGTGCCGCAGGAACCCAGATTTCTGGGGCTGATTTGAAACGGTTGTTGGGGTTGATATTGAATATGAAAACAACTTTGCAATCTTTGAATCATATTATGCCGTTGCGTTTTATCGAAGCATTGGCTTTGAACGGTGCGCTGGAAAATCAAACAGAAGAAAATTTTGCCGCGACAGCAAAAATGCTGGACGCGGAAGAATTGGAATTTGAACGCGGTTGGAAAGTTTTTGCAAATGATGAAGGTATCACAATTACACGCACATTGCGTTCTGTGACCGAGACACACGTGTTGCCAAATGAAAAATTAAATTCACCAGAAATTCGTGGTTGGCATCGTATGGACGGCAAAGACGAATTGGTTGAAATCTTTGCAAATCCAACAGTTTTAACGGTAAAATCAAAATCACAAAAAATCTGGGGCGCGTTGGCTTTGTTAGATACCGCGTTTGAATATGCGCGTAATGGTTTGAAAATCCAAAGATACAAAGGTTTGGGTGAAATGAACGCTGAACAATTGTGGGAAACAACCATGGATCCAAATAATCGTTCGTTGTTCCAGGTTAAAATCAATGACGCGTCCGCCGCAGATGAAGTTGTTTCTATGTTGATGGGCGATGTGGTTGAGCCAAGACGCGATTTCATTGTTGAAAACGCACTGGATGCAAATTTAGATGTGTAATTTTTACACATCTAAATTTTTATAAGGTAAGGGGAGTTGGAATATGGATGAAAATGTAAAAGATTTACAAGAGATATACAGCAAGGGATTGGTTCCAAAGGCGTCGAATGAATTGCGCAATTCTTTGGATGAATTGATGTATTTTATTAAACAGTTTTCACAACAACTTGAAAATCTTGGGGATCATTTAAAGCGTGTTAGTAGTTATGATTTGGTGCGATTACTTTATAATTTGTCTGATGAATTAAAAGATATAATTCCACTTGCGAATCAACTTGATTTAGAAAATCCGTATGAATTTGATGCTTTGGAAAATTTTAATCGTGTGTTGAAATCCAAGGTGGATGATATAGGTCAAGCTTTAATCCGGAATAAATGGTTCGGGCTTGATAATGTTCGTAAGAATTTTATTCGATTAGATAACCATATAATGCCTGAATTTGAAAAAAATGTATTGCGTGAAAAAGAACAAAATGAAGAAAAGTTTTCAAATTTAAAGCAAGTGGAACAGCATGATGTTTTAATAAATCCAATGGCTAATAAAGAAAAACCAAAAACTGACAACAAGAAAGAAGATAAACTTTCTGGATTTAATTTGGGTGTGCGGCCGCAAGAGCACGAAATGCATGCGACGGATGTTGGGCAAAGTCAGGCAGATGATAAACGCAAATTAGAGCCAGAATTGCAACAGCAAGATAAAGCCCAAGACAAGCGGAGCTTAAAAAAGCCAGAACCGCAAGTGCTGCAAAAACCAAAGACCCCGCAAAAGCCGGAAGAAAATAATTTAGAAAAGTTAGATTCTTTGGTTAAAAAATATGGTGATTTATATGCGCGTGTGGGAAGTATTTTGGACCCAGAATATGGTGATGAACTTTTGCAAATAAAAAATGAAATTGCGGCGACAATTGATGAAATAACACGCAAAAAAGAAGTGTCGGATTTTGCCGCCAAAGGATTACGTGAAAGTTTGGATTATATGGTTGCAAATTCTTTGCATGCAGAACGGCATACGGACGGAATTCAAAGGATGGGACGTTATATTGATGGCGAAAAAGACGAACAACATTTTATGTCTTTGGACCCAAAAAAACGTGAGCAGGTTATAAGTTCGTTAGGCCAGATAGCAGAAATGGTTGACCGTCAACATGCGGATGAATCTTTGAAAAATATGATGACTAATTTGAAACGTTTGGCTGACCAGAAAGTAATTCCGCAAGATATGGTTGATGATTATCGCTCTATATTGGATAAAGGAAAAAATGGTTGGAATAGGGAAAGTTTGGTTTTAGATTTAGGTTCGACTGTTTATAATCATATAAGTGATTTGCAAAAATTAGATAGGACCGCGAAGGAAAAAGCCGCTGCGCGTGAACGCGAAATGGGAGCCAAGGATATTGTTCAAAGTGCAGGGGATGATAAACGCAAATTAGAATCTGAATTACATCAGCAAGACAAGATGGCGGATAAACAAGATTTAAAAATGCGTGAACCTGAAAAAATGCAAACACACGATAGAAAATATCGTGGGTTTGGTGAATGGGATGGGCGTGATACAGATTCTAAATCAAAATCACAAATCGATAAAGAATTGGCGCCTGACCGCGCGGATATATCATCCAAATTTAAAGAAGGTATTGTTAATGTTTTGAATACACAACGCACAGAACAACGCGCGGCAAATGAAACAAAAGAAAAAGATTCTTTGGAACAGCGACGCATTATGGCGTTAAGGAAATTTTTTAAGAAAGAACAGGATCAATAAAAAGGTATTTTTTATGGTGGATAGATATAAAATAAAACAAGATGGAACAATCGTTTTTTTGGATAGAAAAGAAATAGTTGAAAAAACAGAACGCGATAAATTGATGGAAGAGTTTCGTGATTTAGAACATGCTGTTGTCAATAGTATTGCACATCATACAGATGATCCTAAAAAAATTGCACGATATCATGAATTAAAGAAAATGCTGGAAATACCAGAGCAAGCAGATGTGTTTAAATCAGAGGCATTTATAAAGGCGAATGAAAAGTTGCAAAGTAAAATGCAAAAAGAAAACAATGATGTTTTATGGAAAAATATTGCAAAGTTAAAAAAGAAAATGAATGGTTAAAATGTTCACATCAGATTGGTTTTTTGATTTGGAAAAAACTTTGCGCGAACGCGGGTTGGACAGTGATGATAAATCGTTTGATGAAATTCGCGATACTTTATCAAATCCAAAAAAATTGTCGCCAACAGAGTTTGCGTCTGCGGTATCTTATGTGATTTTGGCAAGTGGGTTTAATCAAAATACTGCGAAAAAAATTCATAAAATTATTATGCCGTTAATGAATCAAAATCCAACCATTGATGATTTGAAAAAGTTTTTTAAAAACGATGTTAAATTAAAATCTATTATCAAAGTCTGGCAAAATAAAATTGCGTTTTGTGATGAATATTACAGTTGTAAAAATTTAGATGAAAAAATATCTTGTTTAAAAAAATTACCATATATTGGTGATATAACGGTAAATCATTTGGCGCGCAATTTGGGTGAAAATGTTGTGAAATATGACCGGTGGATTCAAAGGTTGGGGGTCGCGTATGCGACACAAATATCAAAGTGCAAAGTTCAAAGTGCAGTTATTGATAACACTAGGTTAAATCCGCAAATAAAACAATATTGTGATGATATGTTTGCACATTTGGAACAAGAAACAAGACTTCCGCGGGGGTATATAGATGTTGTGCTTTGGAAAGCGTGCCAAAACGGTTTAATAACGGGGTTGAAATAATATGGATGTGAAAATTGAAGAATCTTGGAAATCTGTGTTGGCAGATGAATTTGATAAAGATTATTTCCGGAAATTGACTGATTTTGTGCGTGGCGAATATTTATCTGGGAAGACAATATATCCGCGTGCGCGTGATATTTTTAATGCGTTTAATTTATGCCCGTTTGATAAAGTCAAGGTTGTTATTATCGGGCAAGACCCATATCATGAACCAGGTCAGGCACATGGTCTTTGTTTTTCTGTGCCGTCTGGGATTACACCGCCACCATCACTGCAAAATATTTATCGTGAAATAGAAAATGATTTGGGACGACCGTCATCGACACATGGTGATTTAACGCATTGGGCAAATCAGGGTGTATTGCTGTTAAATTCAACATTGACGGTGATTGCGCATTTGGCTGCATCGCATGCGGGGCATGGTTGGGAACAATTTACAGATGCGGTAATTGGTGCGGTTGCAAAAAAAGAACATGTTGTTTATATGTTGTGGGGCAGTTATGCACAAAAGAAAGCATCATTGGTTGATGTATCAAAAAATTTAGTTTTAAAAACTGTCCATCCATCGCCTTTGTCGGCATATCGCGGATTTTTTGGTTGTAAGCATTTCAGTCAGGCAAATGATTATTTAATAAAAACGGGTCAATCGCCAATAGATTGGTAATTATTAAAAATTATGTGTTATACCCAATCCATAAAATGCGTAAGAATTATTTTCTTCGGCGGTGTTTGCATTTGAGAAATGTTGAATAAATAATTCCGTTGCCCATTCTTTGTTGATGTTATAACCAAACATAACTTTGAATTGGAAAACCAATTTTGCGCCCAAACGCGCGTTTTCTTTGGCCTGTAATCCAACGCCGGCACCGGTTCCCATATAAATTCGTTTATAGCGGAACAGGGCGATATCTTCGGTGACATATCCAATTGGAATTGTGTAATCTTGCCATTTCCAACCGTTTTTTTCATCTAACCCAAGTGTCATAGATATATTTAAATTTCTGCGCGCAGGAATACGAAAAAAAGATGTCGGTTGTGAATATGTGATTGTGCCAATATAAAACGGAACAGGCTTTACCGGTGGTGGTAATAAAATACCAGTATCAAAACCTTGGCCAATGCCGTAAAACATTTGATTTTGATATGTTCCCATAAATGGATTGTTGTCAGGTAAAAATACAGATTCAGCCATTGCCATTGTTGGCATCAGTATTGGTAATAAAAATAAAAGTTTGGATTTCATAAAGTTGATTTTACCATATTTTAAGATTAAAAACAAATGGAATAAAAAACAGAATTGATGCCACTTGATTTTTAGGTTTTGATAGAATATTATAGTTATGCGTAAGCGTGTTGTTTGCGTGGGTGCCTAACCTTTAGATAGATGCCATGAGTGGCATAAAAAACTCCAACATTGGTTGGAGTGCGGTGAATAAGTTTTACAAATAAATCGCACAATATCTATCTATTGTTAGGAACTCCAACCACCATTATCTTTGGTGGTGTTTTTTTATCAAAGGTGGTGGATATGGTTGGTTTGAGTGGTGATGGACTGCGTTTTTTAGATGCTATGTGGAATAAATTTCGAAAAAAATTGCCGGATTCTGTGTTGGAAATTTTTGATAATTTGCGGTCGGATGTTTTTGAACATATGGCTATTGGGTTTAGGGCCGCTGTTGAACGTAAAAGTTCATGGTTGAACAATGATATGTTGATGATTTTGGCAGATTTAGCGTCCAATAAAATGAGTGAAACAAAAGATAAATTAGTAATTATGGAATTGAAAACAATCAGGGATATCGCGGTAAAACGGGTTTTGAAAGATTTGGGGGTGTAAATTGATATGGCGAGACATCCGTCTTCGCTTCGCTACGCCGAGACAGGCTGTCCGCCTACGCTAGTTCTTAATTTCATTGAAAGAATTAATTTTAAATTATATATATTGTTCGTTGAAAGCATTGGCTACGGCGCGACACTGAAATTTTTTAAGCCCGCACTTTTTTGTGCGGGCTAACAAAATTTCGTGGTGCCCTAAGCAAGAATCGGACTTGCGACTCGTCCTTACCAAGGACGTGTTTTACCACTAGACTATTAGGGCGACAAGGGCTATTATAGCCGTCGGTTAGCAAAAATCAACACAAAAACTATTTTTTACTGGATTTTTATTTTTTTGCATCTATAATGCACAACATTGGCGGAGTAGCTCAGCTGGTTAGAGCAGCGGAATCATAATCCGCGTGTCGGGGGTCCGAGTCCCTCCTCCGCTACCAAGATTAACGACCAAGAATGGTCGTTTTTTGTTTTATAGAGTAATTTGTTATTGACAATTATGTTTTTTAGTGTATATTTTATAAGTCAATTTAAGAATAGGGGTTTTAATATGCTGTCTGTTAAAGAGCAAAATGATATTTTTGATTTGGTTAAAGATTATAAACGTGCTCATTCGCGCTTGGCGGGTAATTATAAGTCGCGCAGTGCCCACAAGACACAAACAATCTGTGCAAATCGTGCAGAAAGATATTTTGATGTTATGCGTCATGTTTTGGAAAAAAATCCTGAAAAAATGACAGACGCAGATATTCAATGTTTTGCTCTGTTAATTGATAGTTTTGAACAAATGCGTCGCAATCGTTTATTAAGCGAATTACAAAAATATGCGTCTTTTGATGTGCTTGCTTATGTTGGGGCATATAATCGCAATGGTTTTTTTAAAAATACTAAAAATGTGACAGAAATGAGTCCTGATGAATTGAAACAAAGACAGAAGAAATATCTGGCGGCGCGTGCCAAAATTAAAAAAAATCCAACAAATACACGTGCGATAAAACATTTGGATAATATGCGTGATGAAGTTTTAGAATTGTCACATGCAATTGTTAATAAAACCGTAAATTTGACGTATGAATATGCAAATGCGGCATTGACATTATTGCAAACTGTTCATGTGGCAGATAACGAAAAAACACAGGCTATTGATATATTAGATGATTGGTTGCGCAATAATAACAATCATGCTGTTAAAGAAAATGTCGAACCAAAGAAATCTTGGTTTAGTAAATTAAAAGATAAATTTAATTCTTGGCATGATGAAAAAAAATCTGCGCGTGAAAAAGCGATTGAATTGAAACGCAAAGAAGAAAAAAAAGATTTAAAACAGGCAAGACAAGAAACAGATAAAAATGCACGCGCAGAAAAACGCGATGCACGCAGGGCAAATTTTGAACAAGCGATGTCTGTGTTGCAAAAAACGGTATCTGGTGTTGTTGGTGAATTTCAAGATGTTGTTCAATTTGGGATTAAAACAATTAACGAAAAACACACAGAAATCAAAGCAGGGCGCGATGAAAAAAAACGCAATCGTGAAATTATTCGTGATGCAGAAAAAACTTCGCGCGAACATTGGAACAGTTTGAAAAAACAACAAAAATCATCGCAAGAACCAAAACGCGCCAAAAAACATTTTTGGACCGGCTTGGTTTCTGTGGTTGCCGCAGGTGCTTTGTTGGCAGGTTTATTAAAAATTGGTGTTGATTCAGGAAAACAATATCAAAATGATAAACAGGTAAAAAAAGAAGTAAAAGCAAAACCTGTGGCGCAAAAACAAGAAGCGGCGACAGTCGCAATTGATACAGCGTATGCGACGGCTTTGGTGAATTATTATAATTCTGCGCTGGATATTATCGCAGGTCAAAATAAAAAAGAAGATGTTTTGCGTAAATTGGAAAATCAAATTAAATCTGGAAATGTTGTTGTAAATGATTCTGTGATGGCAGAACGCGTTGCGTATGCGTATTTCATGTATCGTGAATATGGTTTTAATATTGATGTGTTGAATTTGGCTGTGAATGGTAATCAAAAATTAACAGATGCACAAAATGCTGAATTGATTCAAGTTGTTTTAAATGCTGGCGAACGCGGGGCAGGTGTTAAAAAAATGGCCCAGCAACGCGTTGAATCACGTGGTGGCAGTTTGGGCAAACACAGTAAATTCGAGAATGCAACACGCGCGCAACAACGCGCATACTTGGTTAATCGCGGTGTGTTGAAAAAAGTTCAACATAACAGATAATGATAAAATTATTTATGTTGATTTAATATTAAATTACGGATTGGTTTAATGGATTCTTGATTTATAAGTTCCAAATTGTTTTTTGTTTTTTGCGATATGTTCGCGTTAATTTTGTTTATAGATACGATTGAAATAATTGTATTCAGTTGCAATGCAAAATCATCGTTCATATTGCGGAGTTGAAATGGATATGATTTTAAATATTCTGTGATAATATCATCATATATTTTATCAAAATCGTGCGCGACAGAGGGTGGAAGTTTGCATCGAAATTCGTCTAATTTTTTATGCATTATTTTTAGTGGTTTTTTATTTTCGGGGGCTGATACAGAATCGTGATAACAAACTTTTTTTATTGGGCGACGCATTGAAATCTCCATTATTTTTATAAAAACAAAAAAACCACCAAAAAATAAAAGGTGGTTGGAGTTCCTAGCAATTTACACGAATTGCGTGCTTATTTGTATAAATACTTATTCGCACACTCCAACCAAAGTTGGAGATTTTTTCGTCATCTGTGACGCGTGTAAATAGGGCTAGGACCCCAGTACAAGCAACCCACTTGTACATGTGGTATATTAGACTCTTTTATTTATAAATGCAAGTTTTTGGTTAAAAAATCTTGCAAACTGTATTTTTTGATTATATCATATTTGTATGTTTTATGGGTGCGGCGCCGGTGAAGTGACTGACAACCACAGAGGTTCCAAAGCCCAAGGTAAAGTGATAAATTCGGGTGGCACCGCGCGTTAAAATCGCGCCCCGAAATTTAACTAAAAAAAATCGGGTGCCAAAAAAATCCGTTTAGTTTTTATTGGTACCCAAAAATCCCACTTTGCACAAGGCTTCGTGGGACAAGCAAAAAAGGGACCAAAATGTTATCTTTGAAATCTAAATACAGAACACATACTTGTGGCGAATTAAATATTGCCAATGTGGGTGAAACAGTCACTTTGGCTGGGTGGGTGCATCGCAAACGCGATCATGGATCGTTGTTGTTTGTGGATTTGCGCGATAATTACGGTATTACACAATGTGTGTTTGATGGTGGGGACGAAAGATTAGAAAAAATTCGCCCTGAATCTGTTGTCCAAATTACAGGGACCGTTGTTGCGCGTGATATGGACGCAATAAATGAAAAAATTCCCACAGGACATATTGAAATCAAGGCTGATAAAGTTAATGTTTTAACAAATGCCGAAGTGTTGCCTTTCCAAGTTTTTGGCGATGAAGACACAAGTGAAGAATTGCGTTATAAATATCGTTTCTTGGATTTGCGTCGCGAAAAATTGCATTACAATATTTTAATGCGCAATAAAATGATGAAATGGTTAAGGGATAAAATGTGGGATTTGGGTTTTTCCGAATTTCAAACACCATTATTGACCGCGGATTCGCCCGAAGGCGCGCGCAGTTTCTTGGTGCCGTCCAGATTACATCATGGTAAATTTTATGCGTTGCCCCAGGCACCACAAATGTTTAAACAATTGTTGCAGGTATCTGGGTTTGACCGTTATTTCCAAATTGCGCCTTGTTTCCGCGACGAAGATTTGCGTGCAGATAGATTATTGGAATTTTATCAATTAGATATGGAAATGTCTTTTGTTGATGTTGGCGATATTCAAGCCATCGGCGAGATTATTATGCCAGAAATGGTAAAAACTTTTGCGCCGGACGCAAATGTTTATCCGGATATTCCACATATTTCTTATGATGATGCAATGTTGAAATACGGTTGTGATAAACCTGATTTGCGTAATCCTATTTTAATTAGTGATGTGACGAAAATTTTCCGCGGGTCTGAATTTGGAATCTTTGCAAACGCGATTGAAAATGGCGCTGTTGTGCGCGCTGTGCCGGCACCGGCATCTGCAGACCGTCCGCGTTCTTGGTTTGATAAATTGGGCGAATATGCCGTCAAAGAGTTAGGATTGGGCGGATTGGCTTATATCGTGTTTGCCGATGAACCAAAAGGACCAGTCGCGAAAAAATTAGATGCGGCGCGTATTGCAAAATTAAAAGAGATTGCAGGTGATAACTCATCTTTGTTCTTTATTTGTGATATGGTCGATAATGCGGCAAAGGCGGCGGGTAAATTGCGTAATAAATTAGGTGCAGATTTGGGTTTGGTGCGCGAACGCGATTTCGCATTTTGCTGGGTCGATAATTTCCCGTTCTTTGAACCGGACCCTGAACGCGGTGGGGCGCCGGCATTTACGCATAATCCGTTTTCATATCCTATTATTGATTCAATCGAAGATTTATCAACACGCGACCCATTTTCTATCAAGGCCGCACAATTCGATATGGTGTTAAACGGTATTGAAATTTGCAGTGGGGGATTGCGCAACTATAATCCGGAAATTATGAAAAAGTGTTTCGAAATTGCCGGATATCCAATCGAGGCTGTCGAGAAAAACTTTTCTGGATTATATACTTCGTTCCAATATGGTGCGCCACCACATGGTGGTTGTGCGTTTGGTATTGAACGCGTTGTTTCTGAAATATTGGGTATCGGCGACAGTTTGCGCGAAATCGTTGCGTTCCCTGCAAATCAACGCGGACAAGATTTGTTGATGGGGTCACCAAACGAGGTCACCGAACAACAACTGCGTGATGTGCATATTCAAATCCGCAAGAAAATGTAAAAACTTTAAAAAAATGGAGAGGGGCAGGGTTTTATGACGCCCCTTTCTTTAATTAATATAAAGGAGTAGGTAATGGCAAAGAAACAAGCAAATAAACAAGAACATATTTATGTGCCAAGATTTAAAGATACAAAAGATTATTATGTGTTTGGTGGTCGAAATGTTAATAATATTGTGGCAGCAAGACAAATGTTTTATACGGATGTTAATGGGAAAAAGAAATCTTATGCTGAATTACGACCATTGGAAATATATGCCGATTTTAATGATTTGATTGGTAAAGAAATCTATTCAATAGATGATGCATTTATTTGTTATGAACCAGGAAAAAATTATAGCAAGGTTTTTGATAAAAGACGAATGACCCAGGCAAATTGGTGGGGATTACAAAATGAAACAAATTTTCTTAATCCAAAACTAATTCAATTTGAAGATTGTGTGACTATGTATGGGGTCCCAAAAAAATCAAATGAAGAAAAATCAAATGTCGAAGCAAAAGCTTTTGATATGATACAAAATATTTTCAATGAAGAAGAACCATATACCCAGAACAGGTTTTTGAATATGTCAAATGATGGTAGACCTGATTTAGCCAGCTTTAAGACCGGTGTTGTATTTAAAATACGACCATGGGTTTTTGATTTGCTGGTGATGAATGGGCGTTATGATTTTAAAATGTGGTATTTTATTAATAGTGAATGTGAGGGGACAAGATGTGGCAAAGGTTTGAAATGGCTGAATGCATATTTGCAAGATGTTAAAACAAAACGTAATGCATATATGAAAAGTCAATATTTTCATCAATTGTAAAAAAAATCCCCACAAATTGTGGGGTGTTTTTTTATTAAAATTTATCGTGGGTTTTTATAAATGCACGCATAAATCCTATATCCATGTTGTTTATCAATTCTGTGATTGAATATGTGCGTTTTCCGGTTTCGTTTATGTCCAATGATATATTTGCGGGTTTTGGTGCGGTGCCACGCAGGACAAAATCAAATGTTCCAGTTGTTATTTTGTTGTTTATGAATATTGCACCAACACCTTCGACATGACGCATTGATATTGTCATTGGACGCGTCGTTTCAAAATTACCGTTGTTGTATTTGCCGACCAGTTTTAATTTTTTTATTCGTGTCGTGCCGCTTTCCAGTGCATATGATAATGCGTATTCGGCATTTAATACACTCAAAGAATCGGCAGATGCATAAAACCTGTCAAATCCCAAGCCTGATAATGTGCCACCATTTAGGGTCATGTCTATATCGCCGTTCAGGTTATAAATCAAATCGTTTGCAGTTTGTCCCGTTGTTTGTAATTTTATTTCTGCGGTGATTTCGCTGTTTTCTATGTTTAATGGTGATTCAAAATTTAATAGCGGTTTGGTTGTTTTAAATTTATTTAATTGAATCGAAATGTCGTAATTAAATTTATCGCGTTCTATTATTGCCAATAAATGTCCGCGGTCGTTGTCAGATATAGAAAATATTTGAGTGTTTGGTTTTAATGAATATACAAAGTTTTTGTATTCATTATCGTTGTAAAAAACAGAATCTGCGGACACAGATAAATTTATTGGAAAATCAAACAATGTTGCAATTGGGTGATTTGTTAAAAATTTTTGTTCATCAAAATTATTCACAAAAGATGAATTGATGAATTTATTTAAATCTAATTCATTTGTTTCCAATGTGATTCCTGATTTTGATGCCACACCGCGAAACAGGTGACCCGCCAACATTATGTTTAAATCACCTATGTTGGTGCCGTCAAATGTGCCAGATACTGCGTATGGCATATCGTTTATAAAACGCAAATCCATGTTTGGTAATATCTGTTTAAAGTTTGTTCCTGATAATGTAAAATTGTTGCCAGATATTTCCAACATCCATTGTTTGTTGTCTGGGATAAATGTTTTTTTATCATTATCATTTGTGTAAATCCCAGGAATACTGTGCATGAAATCTGGTAAAAATCCCAGGTTCATATCTATATCGTTTAATGTGACATTTTTTGCATAACGATATTTTGGCAACATTTGTTTTGGTGTAATTACCATGTTGCCCGCCATATTTGAAAATGTAAATTTAATTGTGCCGTTGTCACCAATACGCGAAATCAATTTGCGTATTGTTTTTAATTGTGGCATTTTATCTGGTGATTTTGCGGTAATATTAAATATTCCGTTATCGTTTGTTATATCGCCAATAATATTACCAAATTTATAATTTTTACATTCCCATTTTGTTTTTGTTCCAGAAAAATTACATGTAAAAGATTCTGGTAAATCATTTATTTTTAATTTAGTGTTTTGTAATCCGGTTTTGTCATATGTTCCACCGAATAATTCAATGTTGTCTAGTATCGCATGGTTCAATGCAAATTTATTGTTTCGACCCATTGCCATAATCATAAATTTTTTATAATTTTTATTTTCAAATTTTATGTCGCCATCAAAATCCAGATTCAAATTTGTTTTGTTTAATAAATTTTTATCGTTCATGATAAATGTTAAATCGATATTTGCGTTGGGTGATTTTAAATCTATGATGTTTATGCCAGATTCCATTAACTTTATTGAACCTGTGTATGTGTTATTTATGCGTATGTTTGTAAAATCAAATCCGTATGCGCCGTCCCAATTAAAATCCATAGACAGATGGACGGTTGTTGTTATTTTTGGATTTTCGAATTCAAACCATTGATTGATTTTATCTGTGGTGATTGTCATTTCACCTGCGGCGCCACCGTCTGGGAACAAAGTGCCACGAATATTTAAATTGTTTTCACTGTTTAATATTGTAAATTCGCCATCGTTATATTCAATGTCGTATTTGTGTTGATTGGTGCGGACATAGGCATTTAATGTGTTGCCATACATTGTACCACGAATAATTTTATATTCGCGATTCATAAATTCAACAGATGTATTTGTTATAGTAATTTGATTATTTACAGTTTGTGGAAAAAGGTCTGTGATTTTTAATTTTGCACCTGCGATAGATATGTTTTGGTTTAATGTTGCGTTTTGCAAGTTAAACATTTGAGATAACGGAACAGAAAAAGATATACTGGAAATTGTGCCGTTTGGAACAGTTATATCGTGTGCAACAATCGTTGCGGTTCCCAGCAGACTGAAATTTATATTTCCGTTTATTTTAGTTTGAATACCGGTTTGTTCGAACAATTTGGATTCCAAAGAATCGCGCATTTTATTCAGGTTTATAAACGGTGGAATACATATCAGGCCAATGAAAAATAGCCCAATTAAAACAACGATTGTCCAAAAAAAACGACGTTTGTGTCTTGGTTTAATATTCATCTCTTTAATCCCTTGTATTTTGATTATAGTGTATTATATTAGTGTTTGTGAATAAAAAAAGTATTTTTAATCTTGAAAGTAATTATGCCCCAATGGGTGACCAGCCAACCGCAATACGTGAATTGGTTGATGGGGTTGAACATGGCAAAAAATCCCAGGTTTTATTGGGTGTGACGGGGTCTGGTAAAACTTTTACCATGGCAAATGTTATTGCGGAATTATCACGACCGGCTTTGTTAATGGCGCCTAATAAAATTTTGGCTGCACAGTTATATACAGAAATGAAGGCGTTTTTTCCAAAAAATCATGTTGAATACTTTGTGTCTTATTACGATTATTATCAGCCAGAGGCATATATTCCAACAACAGATACATATATTGATAAAGATGCTGCAATAAACGAACAACTGGATCGTATGCGTCACAGTGCAACACGTGCCATGTTGGAAGAACGCGATGTTATTGTCGTATCGTCGGTGTCTGCAATTTATGGTATGGGTTCGCCAGAGCAATATTCGTCTATGCGATTGCCGTTAAATGTTGGTGACAAAATTAGTGTGGCTGATGTTGTGCGGGCTTTGGTTGATATTCAATATAAACGAAACGATGTCGCACCAACACGCGGTGAATTCAGGGTGCGTGGTGATACATTGGATTTATTTCCATCACATTTGGCAGATTTGGCGTGGAAAATTTCTTTTTGGGGTGACGAAATAGAAGAAATTTGGGAATTCGATACTTTGACTGGTGCCAAGTTGCATAGAATGGATAGGGCGGTTGTTTATCCAAATACTCATTATGCAACACCTATGCCGTCTGTATTACAGGCAATTAGTCAAATTCGTCAAGATTTAGATGAAAGGTTGAAATATTTTCATGACAATATGAAATATATTGAAGAACAACGCTTACGCGAACGCGTGAATTTCGATATTGAAATGATGGAATCAACCGGAACATGTCGTGGTATTGAAAACTATTCGCGGTATTTAACTGGACGGTTGCCAGGACAACCGCCACCAACATTGTTCGAATATTTGCCCAAAGATGCAGTGTTGTTTATTGATGAAAGCCATGTGACAGTTCCACAAATTGGTGCAATGTCGCGTGGGGACAGGGCGCGTAAAGAAAATCTGTCGCATTATGGATTTCGGTTACCATCGTGT
>Ga0247609_10003494_pt1 | contig 15944 bp, 1 predicted proteins | sample 172DNAGHGlowgp2_FD_193487 | JGI IMG/M metagenome (GOLD analysis project Ga0247609, IMG submission 193487) | Sheep rumen microbial communities from Palmerston North, Manawatu-Wanganui, New Zealand - 1728 DNA GHGlow gp2 | ecosystem: Host-associated > Mammals > Digestive system > Stomach > Rumen ...
AATCCCCATATATATTTTTTGTTTTTTAAATATTTATTAAATATATCTATTAAAAATAGTTTAAATTTATTATATTATATTTATCTTTTATATTAATTTATTTTAGATATAAATGAATGTTCAAAAACTTAGTCAAGAATCAACAAAGGAAGAAGTAGGATTTTATTTTCTGAAAAATTTCAAGATAACTGAAGAAAATAAGAACAAAATGATAAATGAAGATATTTCAGGTGATGTTTTACTTGATATAACAGATAATGATTTTAAATCTTTTGGAATTAAAATTGGACCATTAAAAAAAGTACGAAAATATTTAGAAGAAAATAAAAATAGTTTTAAAGATAAAGAAATAAAAGAAGTTATTACAGCTATTTCAAATCCAGAAGAAGTTAAAAATTTTTTTGTTAAATGTCTTAATTTTAATGGAGAATTAAATAATTTAAATGGCCAACAATTAATTGAGCTTGATGAAGAAGCAATGAAACAATTAGGATTAAATTTGGGCCAAAGGAAAAAATTGATTAAATATATCGAATATTTTAAAACAATAAAATTAGAAATACCCTCTACAGAAGAAGAGGAAATAAAAATAACTAAAAAAAGTAGTGAGGAAGAAGTTGCAAAATTTTTAAAAATGAGATTAAAATTTTCTCAGGAATCTATTGATGCATTAGGATTAGATGGTGAAAGTTTGCATTTATTAGAAGAAACAGAAATAGATGAATTTACAGATTTAACTCAAGAAGAAAGAGATAATTTAAAAAGATATTTAAGTGGCTCAAAGAATGAAGATAAAAAAGATGAAGCTCCAAAAAAAGAAATTAAAAATGATGAAAATAAAAATGAAAATACAAAAAACGAAATTATAGAAGATGAAAATAAGAAAGAAGGAGACAAGGAAAGCCCACCAAAAAAAGATGGAATTTCAAAAAGTCAACCAAAAAATGATGAACATAAAAATGAACAAACAAAAAATGAAATTCAAAAAGATGATAATAAAAAAGTTGGAGATACAAAAAGTCAACCAAAAAATGATGAACATAAAAATGAACAAACAAAAAATGAAATTCAAAAAGATGAAAATAAAAAAGATGGAGATTCAAATAAAGAATATAAATCAACTGAAAATCCAAAAGACTCAAGAATAAAAATAACAAAAGAAACTTCAAATAAGGATATAATAAAATTTTTAAAAGAAAAATTAAATTGTAATGAAGAAAATTATTATTTAATAAAAGAATTAGATATAGAAAAAATTCCTGAATTAACTGAAAAAGAAAAAGATATTTTGAAACAATTTATAAAGAAAGAAAAAGAAAAAAAAGAAAAAACTAATGAAGAAAATAGAAATAAAAATAATAATTTACCAGATGCTGCACCACCAATTTCTTCAGAAAATAGAGCAGGTTATTCAGGAAATTCAATTAACGAAGAAAATGGGCATAAAAATATACAAAATAATATGCCAAATAATAATAGGCAGGATAGACCAAAAATTATCGATCCATTATCAAAGAAAGTAGATGAGATAAGAGTGGAGAAAGAACAAATAAAATCTGATAAAAAAAAATTTTATCCATTTAAAAAATATAAAATTGGAAAAATTAATATAAAATCAAAATATAATATATTTTTCCTTTTGAATATTCAAGAAAAATATATTAAGAATATAAGTTTATCGACATTTTATGATGATAGTGGTTATATATATTCTTCTTTTATTAATTTTGATTTTATAATATTAAATGAAAGAAAATATACTCCTTCAAGAGGAGAACCATTTAAATGTTTTATGATTCAAGTTCCCTTAAATAATGCAATCAAAAGATTATCAATAAGTTTAATTAACGATAAAACTAAAAATGAATATAATAGTTGTATTGACATAAGAAATAATTATGATAATTTTTTTTATATAAATAATTTATTATATGATAAATATAATGATTTTATAGATAATAATGCTGATACTATTTTCAATAATTTTTTATGTTACTTTTTGGATAAAGACAAAAAGATACCAGAAATTTATCAAAAAAAATTAATTGAATCATTATTAAATATATTAATTTATAATAATAGATTAGAATTAAAAGTAGGAAATATTCTTATGCTTTTGAAATCTAGTATAAAATTTAATATAGAGCTCAAAAATATTGACTCAATTGAAGTTTATGAAGAAGCCAAAAATAAAAGAAGTCCTTTGAATCATGAATATTGTTTATTAAGTGAAGATATTGATAAAATAAATTCTAAAAGAGAAAAATCTAAAATTATAGATTTAATTATTTATATATATGCTAATTATGACAAAGATTATTTAAAGAAATTAATTGATTCCAAAAATGGGAAAGATTATATGAGAGCTATATTTGATCTTATAATTAATAAAATATTAAAACCTAGCGATTTATCTTTCAAAAATGATGAGGAACTAAAAATATTTCAAAAAAATTTATTATTGGTATCCAAATCAAAAGAAGAAATTAATTTTACTATTAAATTATTCAAAGGATTAACAAATAGTCTACAATTTATTTTAGAAAATATAGATATTATTAATTCTATTTTAGACAAAAAAGGCGGTGGATTTTTTGGATTAGATAATAATAATTATTTAACTCTAGAAAATTTGACAAATGAGGATAATGATATTCATAAAATTTATGGTCTTTTATCCAATATTATTAAACTTAGTTCTAATAAATACAATTTAATTAATTTAGAAGAAATTTTTGAGAAAATGGTTGATTATTATTCAAACAAGAGTCTAAATGAATTTTGTAAATTAGATATTATTGCAGGTCTTCTTAAAAATCAAAAAATAATGACAAAAAAATTCGATATTTTCTATAATAAAATACATCAAAAAGGAATGAATTTAATTAAAAATAAAAAATTAACAACTAAAGAGATAATTAATTTTATAACTTCACAAGATATTTATTATTATAATCCTATTTTTAAAAATAATAATAATAGAGATCCTAAAATATTTAATTATATACCTATTACAGATATTGATAAAAATTATTTAGATAATATAAAACAAATAAAAGAGTTTAGATTATGGGATATATTCTCTGAATCTAATTATAAAATACAAAGTTATTTTAAATCAGTTATTATAGAGCAAATGAATAAAATAAGAGATTTTAACAGTATTTTTGAAATATTCCCTCTTGATTATTTTGATAAAGATTTCACTTTTTTAATAAATGGAAAAATACAAAAATTAATATACACAGTTTTAGATGAAAATGAAAAAAATTTTGAATTGATATTTAATATATTTGATAATTGGCTTATATGTAATAATAATAATAATTTAGATTTTAATTTTGTAATAAATTTAATTGAAATAAATTATGATTTAACTTCAAAATATTATTTTCATGTGTTAAAAAGTCAAAAAATGAAAGGTGTAGCAATGAAAATAAGAAATTTTATTATTAATTTTTTCATTGTTCAAAATAAAGAAGGAAAAAGTAATGCAGAATCTTTAATATCATTATTATTATTATCTCCAAATTCTGATTTTTGTTTATATTTCTTAAATCAATTGAATAACAAAATTTTAACGGAAGAAGAATTTTATCAAAAAGAAGAAACAGAAAATTTTTTACTTTTAAAGCTATTTTTTCAAAAATGTAATGAATTAATAAATAATAAAGATATAAGCGATGGAAGATATCTTAGGGAATCTTTATCAATAAGAAATAAAATAAGTAATAATTTATTTAATAGTAGAGTAAAATATGATGTAATTAATAATTTAATTGATGATAATAATTTTTATCAAAAGATTGTTGTAATATTAGATAAAGATTCTGCAAAAAACATTTATAATAAATTAAAGGAAAACTTTCAAATATGCCAAAAAAAATTTGAGGAATTAGAAATAATTGAAGATTATTATACGACTTTTTTTAGTTATTCAAAAAGGGAAATAATCCTCTTAATCAAACAAAAATTAGAGGAATTTAAACAAAAAAATATATGTGATATAATTAATTGTGATAATTTTTTCAATGATAATAATGAATTTAATTTAGCTCAGGCAATTGAAGAAAGCAAAAATATTAAATATAAAAGTTCATGTTTTTTTATGGCAATTTATATTAGCAAAAGAAATGGAAATTATGAATCAGAAGAAGAGTTATTTAATGATTCAAAACAAAATTATATAGATACATTACAAAGAATCATAAAACAAAAGGAATCAAAAGAACCTTTTTTTGGAATAAATAATGTTAAAGAAATTATGAAAGTTATTCGAAATGCTAATAATGATATGAAGAAAGAAATAGAATTTATAGAAAAAGAATTTGCAGATTTAGGAAAGCAAGATTATATAAAAAATAATTTATTAAATGATTTAATAAATTTTTCAAAAAAAGATAAAGTTGTAAAGTTATTAGACGGAATAATAAAATTCATAGAGACATATGATAAAATAAAGAATATTCAAAAAACAGATTTTATAAATCAATTTAAAGAAACATATAAAACAGTAAATTTAAATGAAGTAAGTGGAGAAGAAATTAAAAATGCTATAGATTTATTAAAAAAATATGATTATGATGTTGATCATAAAACGACTATAATAAAATTTTATGAATTGTTATTAGGAAAAGAAGAATCAATATTATTTATAAAAAAAATAAAAGATTCTGATTTAGATATAAGGAATCTAAATGAATTTATAGATGAAAATGAAAATTCTCAATTACAAACAACAGATGTTGATAATTTAATGGATGTATATAAATTTTTCATTAATTTAATGAATAATAAAGAAATTAAAACAGATGAAACTCTTCTTAAAATATTTAGAAAAGAATTTGATAAAAATAAAGACATTGTAATAAAATTACAAGGATATTTAAATACATACGGAGAAATTATTCAATTATATCAATCATATCATGAAAACCCTGAAATGACAATTCAAAAAATAGATTCTATACTTAAAGATTCTTCAGTAAAATTATATAAGGAACAACAATTAAATTTATTCACTTTTAGTATTAATTATACAAATCAAAATAATCAAAATGTAGAAGCTAAAATAAACGAATTAGAAGAATTAAGAAATAAAATATTAATGTCTAGTACTAATACAAATATATTAAAAAATGAGGAAGAAGATGAACAAAATAAAAGAATAAGTAAGGAAAAAATAACAAAAGAATTTGTAACTTTAATAGATAACATAAAGCAATTAAATGATACTTTAAATAGTTTACTTAAATCAGGATATCCGAAAATTAATAATTTATCATTAATAGTTAAGAATTCTCATGCTTTTGATAAAAATAATTCTAAAAAAAATTTAGAAACAATAATTGAAGAATATAAAGAAATAAATAAAAATTATAAAAAATCTATAAAAAATGGATATAGAGAATTTCCTTTTTTAAGATTATTTTATGGTCCCCAATTCATTCAATTATATGAAATTTCAAAAAATAATGATATTGATATATCTCATTTAATTAATTCTGTTTCTTTAAATAAAATTAAGGATACCAAAATTAAATATGATTATAATAATGGTTTAAATGAAATACAAAATATAAATCAATATTTAGAAAAATTATTTTATAATAATAATGTAAATTTAAATGAAATTTATCAAAATAATATACTAATGATTGATTCTAATTTATCTCCCGGACTATATAGAAAAATAAAATATGGAGATAATTGCGATTTAATTAACAATATTTTAAATATATATTTAAATCTTACTAATAATATTCCTATAATAGATACTTTATTAATTTGTAATGAAGAGACAACTATTGAAAAAATAAGATCTTTTTTATATAGGGCAATTTTTTGTGATAAACCCGTATTATTTGTCATTGCTAATATGGAATGTTTAGAATTATCTACAACACAAAGTCTAATAAAAACTTTAAAAATGCTTTATAAAATAAAAAATAGAATGATAAATTCATGCTTATTATTTATATATGAAAAAGTTGATTCGGGATTGGTAAGAGATATTGAAAAAATAATTCCAGAAAAAAATATTTTAGATGATATTTGGATGAAGAAACCTGATAAAAAATATGAAATTTTTCAAAAAATAGATTTATATTCTTCTAAATTTTCAGGGTTTGGAAAAACAACTGAAATAATTTATAAAGTTAAAAATAAAGGAGGTATTTATCGATATTTACCTATAGGAGGTACATTTACCAGAAATTATGTTATAAATAATTTAATAAATCTTAATTTAGATTTAAAAAATGGAAAAGATATTTATTTGCATTTAGATCTATCTGATACTGATAATGAAGATTTAATGAATGAAATATTATTTAATATTACAATTTTAAGATATATAGATTCAAATGAAAAAATATTTTATTTGGGAAATGATATTAATTTAATAATAGAAATACCAAAATCTTATGTTGAATTTGATAAAAAATATAAATTATTAAATTTATTTAATAAAATATATATAGATAAATTATATCCATTAAGATTAGAAGAGAATGCCCAATATATAAGAAATTCCCCTATATCAATTGTTGCAGAAGTATTATCTTTATTTGATAATAATGAAATAGATAAAAAAAACATTGATTTAGATATGCCAATTCAAAAAAGTGCAGAAGAATGTGAAAAAATAATAAATAAATATTTCAAAGTACCAAATCAAAATTATTATCAAAAGATGAATTTTATAAAAATATTATCAATTCAATTTAAAAAATTTACTGAAAATATTTATTTTAATTATGAATTATCCAGACAACTTGGAAAAGATAATATAATTAAAAAGGCAAGATTATTAGTTATAAGAAATTTTATTGAATTGACAAAAGTTTTTACTCGTTCTCCATTTGATACAATCTTACTCAAACAAACTAAATCTGTGGAAATGTTTGGAAAATATGATGAAAATCAGGCAAAAGAAGAAGAAATTATGGATTTAGCTGATAAAGATAAAAAGGAAGAAATTTTTTCTTTTGAACAAATAAAACCAAGTTTAGTCTTTTTTAATCGTGATGGAAATTCTTTAAGTATAATATCAAATAATGATAAAAAAGCAAAAGAATATAATGACTTAAAACTATTATGGAATTCCCAGAATCCAGACCCAAATAAAATGGAAGAATTAATTGATTATAAAAATATGCAGCATGAAGCCTTTCTTGATCAAATTAAAAGATTATTTTCTTTAGATAAAATGAGCATTGAAGATATAAAAAAATTATGTGAAGATTTAGGAAATTATATATTTGTATCTGATAACTTTATAAAAATGGTCAGAATTTTATTAAATATAGAAGCAAAAATACCTGTAATATTGATGGGAGAAACTGGTGTTGGCAAAACTAAATTATTAGAAATGTTAACTACTTTATATGGTAAAGGTAAATGTAGATGGAAAAGATTACAAATCCATGCTGGTACAACAGATAAAAAAATTGTGAAATTCATTGAAAAAATAACTGAAGAAGTTAATAATGAAGGAGCCCAAAATGAATTAACTTGGGTTTTCTTAGATGAAATAAATACTTGCAATTCTTTAGGCTTAATAACTGAAATAATGTGTAATCATACTTATTTAGGAAAAAAAATCAATGACAATTTTGTATTTTTAGGAGCATGTAATCCATATAGAATTTTAAAGAAAAAAATGAGAGAGAGTGGTTTGGTTTATTATAATATGAAAGAAAAAAGTAAATTAAATAACTTAGTATATACAGTTAATCCTTTACCTCACGCTTTACTTAATTTTGTTTTTGATTTTGCTTCATTACAAGAAAAAGATGAAAAAAAATATATTACTAATACAATCATATCAATTATATCAAAGATTCAAAGAGAAGGATTAATAAAAAATATTAATCAAAATGAATTAAGCAAATTGACTGATGAAATAATTGATAGTATTGTCATTTGCCATAAATTTATAAGACAGAAATATGATGAATCCTCTGTAAGTTTAAGAGAAATAAGAAGATTCGGAATATTCTTTGAATATTTCATAAAATATTTTAACGATACATCTTATAAAAAAATGAAATATAGTTTAAATATGACATTATATTTATGCTATTATTTAAGACTTAATGATAAAGAATATAGAAAACAATTAGCAGAAAAATTAAAAAAATATTATAAAGGAAGTAATTTCTTAAAAACTCCTGAGAATGAAATAAGAAAATTAACTGGAGAAATGTCTGTTGAAAAAGGTAAAGGTATTGCATTAAATAGAGCTTTAAGAGAAAATTTGTTTACTTGTTTCACTTGCATTGATAATAAAGTTCCTTTAATAATAGTAGGTAAACCTGGAACAGGTAAATCTCTAAGTTTTCAAATATTATATAATACATTAAAAGGAGAATATTCTGAAAGTGAAATATTTAAGAAAAAAGGAAAATTATATAGATATTATTATCAAGGATCAGAAACAAGTACCGCTAAAGGTATTAAACAAGTATTTAAAAAAGCAAGTAATGCTCAAATGAAAAATAAAGATAGAAATTTTATTACATTAGTTTTCTTTGATGAAATGGGTTTGGCTGAAAGATCAAGTAATAATCCATTAAAAGTTATTCATTATTTATTAGAAAAAGACAGTGACAATTCTGTTCCATTTTTAGGTATTTCAAATTGGAGATTAGATGCATCTAAAATAAATCGTGCTTTAAATTTATCAATAACAGATTATGATATACAAGATTTAGAAGAAACTGCTATTTCAATTGCTCAAGCATTGGATAATGAATTATCAAATAATTATCAAGATTTCTTTGAAATTTTAGCAAGAACTTATTATGAATTTGTACAATTTAATGAAAATACTATTCAAGAAAACAAAAATTTTCATGGTAATAGAGATTTTTATAATCTAATTAAAATTGCAATGAGGGAATTAATAAAAAAAAGAAATGAATTACCTAGAAATGAAAAAAGAATATTAAGTGAAATTGGTTTACTTTCTTTAAATAGAAATTTTGGAGGCTTAGAAAATTCAAATGAAAATATTAAACAAATTTTCATCAAATTATATGGACATAAATTTGATAAAAATGTAAATTTTGATAAAAATTTCTCAATATTAGATGCAATAAAAAAAAATATAATGGATTCAAATAGTAGATATTTAATGTTAATTTCTGAAGGAAATGATGGAAGTGATATAATTAAATATCTTCTTAATTCATTAAATAAAAGGTTCATTGATTTAGTTGGAAGTAAATATAAAGCAGATATTAAGTCCGGGAGATATAGTGAAGAGATTTTAAATAAAATTAAATATATTATGGAGTCTGATAATGTTCTGATATTAAGAGATTTAGATATGATATATGCATCTTTATATGATTTATTTAATCAGAATTTTACTATAATGGGTGATAAAAAATTTGCAAGAATTGCTTTTGAATATGCTAAAATATCATCAGAAGTAAATAATGATTTTCATGTAATAGTTATTGTTAATAAAACTAAAATTAAGCAGCTTAAATTAGATCCTCCATTTTTAAATAGATTTGAAAAGCATATTGTAACCTTTAATATGCTATTAAAAGAGAAAGATATTGAAATTGCAAAAAAAATAACAGAGTTTATTGATCTTATTTCCTCTTTTAATAATAATAATAAATTAAAAATAGATTTAGAAAAATTATTAATTAATTGCAAACAACATAATATAGAAGGACTAATATTTAAAATAAAGAATGATCGAAAGAATAAAAATGAAGAATTAAATGTCAATGCGCCAGAATATGAAGATAATATTATAAAAGAAGTTTTTAAAAAAATAGTTCCAACTTTTTGCCAAGATATTATCGCTTCAATGATTACCTCAAATATTGAGCAAAAATATAATAGAATAAAGGAAATTATATTAGAAATATATAAAAAATCAAATTATAATAATTTTGAATCCTTTTTCAAAAAAATTGAATCAAGAAAAAATATTATTTATACATTTAGTAAATCTACAGAAAATTTATTTGAAGAAGAGGCACAAAATATAAAAAATAAGTTTGGAACTTTTAATAAGCAATCTACTACAATTGAAATGATAGATACACCTAAATCTGAAAATGAATTAACATATTTACTTAAATCATTTAATAATTCAAAAAATAAAAAATTGTTAATATTTAAAGTAACTGAAAACAACACAAATAAAATAAATTCTGTAAATTATGTAATAAATAATTTTGAAAAAGAATATCCAAAATTAAAAGAAAAATTAATATTATTTGTAGTACATAAGCAAAGGATGTCAAAAAATATAAAAGATGATAAAACTAAAAAAACAGTAACACCAGATTTAATATCATTTATAAATGATGAATATTATCAAATATTCATAGATAATTTACAAGGAAAAGAAAATTCAAATGTTTTAAAATTAATTGAAAAAAAAAATGAAGAATTAGCAAAAGAATATATTGATAATTCAAATTTTGTTGAAAATAAAATATTTACTGTTTTAAATTATATCAAATATACAATTTTATTTGAAACAAAAGAGTTAAATATTAAAAATATCACAAAAAAAATTTCTGAAAAAATAATTAAAAATCAAACAGTAAAACAACTTATTATGCATAATTTAAAAATGCAAGGAAAAGCTATTAAAGGGGTAATTAAAGATGTATTTATTACAGATATTATAGATGTAAATGATGTAGATTTCTTTGAAGTTATAAATAGTAAATTAAGCTCATATTTTTGTTCTTATTTATTAAATATTATTTTTCATAGTTTAAAAGAAAATGTTTTGAATCAAATTCTGTTTAATCCAGATTTGGATTCACTTATGCATAATGAATATTTTAATAACTTGATTGATAATATTTTTAATAAAATAAAATTTAATTTTGTGCCTAAACTTAAAATGAATGTAAATGCAAATAAAATTACTATATATAATGGATTAGAATTACCTAAAAGTAAATCTTATTTAGAGATTATAATTAAATATGTTGATGAAGATATTGCCCCTAAATATTTAGAGCAAGAAGGAAATATAAGAACAAAAGTGATAAAGCAGGAAAAAGAGCAGGAAACACTTCAAGAATTTAATAAAAAAGTTGAAAGATATGAAGAAAATGTAAGAGTAGAAATAAATAAACAAGAATATTTAAAGGCTATTTATAATGAAAATAATAATCAATTAAAAAAAATGATCTTAAATGATTATTTGAAGTATTTTATTATTAAATATATTGAAAAAAAAGAAGTAAATTATAAGATAAATGAATCTTTATTAAGTTTTCTGAAATTTATAATTAAAATTAAATTTAGTGAAAGAAAGAATCAACATTATGATTTTGAAAATACAATTGAGGAATTTGCTAAAATTATAATATTTGTTCAAGAATATAAAGAAGATATTAATAGTATTTTTGATATATTCATAGATATCCAAAAATATTGTAAAAATATTGAAGAACTTATGGGAAATATATTAGATGATGAAATAATCGAATATGAAATATCTGAAAGAAATAAAAAATATACAAAAAATATAAATATAAGTTTATTTAATTTAATTGAATCATTAATGAGAGCAATTTTATCATATAGTATTGAAATAATAAATAAAGATAAAGTTAAATTTTTTGAATATTTTTATTATCTTACTACAGTCGAAGCAACTTTACAAAAAATAAATAAAAAATATTTATTATTTAGTAAAGAAATATATAATATAAGATATATTATTAAAATAGAAGAAGCATATAAATCTAATCATGAACAATTTGAAAATAATTTTGTAAATATAATGAATAACTTATTACAACAATCTATTTTATTATATAAAGGCAATTATAATCAATTATATAATTCAATTATGGATTTGATTAAAATCTTTGATGAAACATTTGAAAATAAAAATGAAGAATATATAAATTTATTATTCTTTATATTTAGACAACAATATAAAAATATTTATCAAGAAGAAATAAGAATACAATTAGTTGAAAACTTTTTAAAAAATAAATTATTAGTTAAAAAATCAAAAATATTCTTATCTGAAACATTAAAAGATTTAAAGCCTGAAGTATTCAATGAAAAAAGTAAGAAAAAAGAAAATAGCGAAGAATCATTAGTCAAAAATTTCATGGATTTAGAAAATAAAAAAATGGAGAAATATAAAAATATAATAAATATTTGTAATAATATAGATTCTCCAGAATTTAATGAAATATTATTATTTTTCTTTGAAAGCCAATGTCAATCTTATTTCCTTACAATTCTTAAAAAATATAAAAATAAATATACAGAAGCATGTTGTGAAAAATTATTATTAAAAGTATCATTAAGCTATTTTAAAAAAGCTGTTCAATATTTATATGAGAATAAAAATAAAAAAAATAATAATTTTTTAAAATTATATGCAATTGCTTATGTTAAAACTTATTCTTATTTTTATGTAGAAATTAATTTTGCTCATTTTGATAAATGCAAATGGGAAGAAATAAATAGATTTTTAAATGATAAAGATGCTAATAATGAGAATATTAGAAATATGAGAAATATTTATATTTGGAGATTATTCTGTAAAAAATTTGATAATTTTGAAAAATTTTTAACTTTTGAAAGAAATATTCCAATACTAAAAGAATTTGAGGAAAAAATAAAAAAAGAGAATAATAATGTAAAATATATATTTAAAGAAAGTTTTATTACTCCATCTATAGTTCAAAATTATAAAAATTTATCATTAGAAATTGAAAATAAATTTATTAAAAATCAAAGAGAAATTAAACTAAATTATGCTGAAATAAATAATAATTTTGATTTATATTATTCTATTTTAGTAAACAAAATAATTTCATATACATATGGAAATGAGAAAAACAAATTCATAAATATAATGAAAAATATATATGAAGAATCCTACAAGGAAATAAAAATGGGAGAAGAAGGAAAAAAATTATATAACTATTTATTAAATGATGATTTATTCCAAAGAGAAATAGTTAATAAAATATCAGAAAAACCTTTAACCCAAGATGAATTTGAAATATTATTATATTCATTAAGATTTATTTTTAATACTCAAATAAATAATAATAATTGCTTTTATAATGAAATACTAAAAAAAAATGCAAGTGCATTCATTAATAATAATTTTATACCTGGTTCATTCCCTTTAATAAATGAATATCTTAAATCTTATAATATTTTAGATGAAAAGTTAAAACAAAAATTAAATATGGGATATTATATCTGTAAAGATTGTGGATTTTTATATGAAGTAAAACCTTGTACTTATCCAATGATTACTGATAAATGTCCAAATGGACATGTTATTGGAGGGCATGATCATGTTTGTAGTAAAAAAGATATAAGAGTATTTTATGAGCAGGCTGATATTAATAATTTTACTAAATATTGGCATTCATATCCTAATTGGTATAATTCTTTTATTTCAACGACTTTGAAGGATTTTAAAACTAATTATGTCGATAAAAATATAATAAAACCACAAAAAGGAATTATTAAAGATTTTGAAATAAATGAATTTGAAAAAAAGACTCCAGTTAGAGATATAAATATAATTACATTTAGAATATTAAATTTCATTTTATATTCATATTTAATTGGAAGTTATATATTAAATAATTTATCCAAAGAGGAAGCCAATAATTATTTGGTTGAAAATTTATTCCCACATACACTATTTGGAATCATAAAAAAAAATTGGGAATTTTTAAGTATTTATTTAAAAGAAAATGGAATAGAAAACATTCAAATTTTTATTAATATGATTTTTGAAAAGATAATTAAATTAATAAATAATTTAAAATCTGTTGATACTGTTGAAAAATTATATGCTTTTGAAAAAGAAGTTGATAAATATATTATGGATATAATATCAAAAAAAGAAAATATAGAAAAAATAAATAAAGAATATCAAGAAATGAATAATGAATTATTAAGTTTTGACCCTCAAAGTATAAAAGAAATAGTATTAGCAAATTATGAGCCTTCAATTTATAATCAAGATATATATCCTGATATTCAATATTATTCAATTTCTAATATACTTGATTTTAATACATTTGTTAATAAATTTGAATCTTTAAAAGAAAATGAAATTAAATATTCTTTAATAAATATGTTAATAAAAAAAGATGAAGATCTAACACAAGATGCTATTAGAATGAAAAGTTTAGAAAATATAAATAAAATAACAAATGTTTTATTAAATATATATTCATTTAAAATAAGTAGAGAAGATGGAAAAGAAAAAAATTTAAAAAAAGAATTGGGATATATTATAGATACATATAATGAAATGAATCCAATTAAAATAAATAATGAAGAAGAATTTATAAATGATTATGTAAATCCATTTATTGCAAGTTGGGATTTAGTCAAAAAACAATCAATACAATATAAATGTAGGATACTTCGTGAATTAGATAAAGGAGAAAAACCTTTAGAAATGACTATTGATAATAAACTTTGTTACTTTTTAGTTGATGATGGAGATAAAGAAGGTGGAATGTTTTTAGCTTCAGCTTATTCTCATTTTATAGAATGGCAAAATGCTTTTATTGACTTAATTATTTCTAAAAATAATATGAATGGAATTTTAAGTAGTTATGTCCCATTATTAGAACAAGAAATTGATGTTCAAGAAGCCAATAAAGAAGATATAATAAATATAGATGATAAAACTTTTAAAAATTTGGAAGATTTAATTTATCATAGTTCAATGAGAAATATTTTCACATCTGATAATAAAATAAATTATAAAAATTATAATAATATAACTTATAATTATGAATATATTGAAGAAGAGTTAGGAAAAATAATATTGCCAGGAATAAAAAAGTTTAAACCTAATAAAATTAAATTTATCACTTATTTATTTGAAGGATTTAGAGGAGATAATAGTTCAATATTAATTGATTATAATACAAAATATCCCCCAAAGAAATTAAATGATGATGAAAAAGAAGCTTTAAATGATTTATTAAAAAATAATAATAATAGTAAATTTTATAATGATATATTTGCTTCTTTGCAAATACTTATGAATGAAATTGTTAAAGAAAACTATAAACAAGATCATTTAATTGATGATATTATTAATGGACTTCCTCCTTATATTATATTAAACCCAAAACTAGTTAATTTATTTAAAGATGCACATGAAATGTTTATGGATGAAAAAGTGTTTACTATAAATTCTTTAGTAAGTATTTTTGAATATTTTGAAGCTTTATGTTGGAAAGAAATAAAAAATAATATTCTCCCTGATTATCAAATTGAATTATCAGAAGAAAATAAACAATATATTACCTATTATTTCGAAAAAAATTATAAAGAAGAAAATATTATTAATAAGAAAAATTTAACAGATGCTTTAAGAAAATTAATTTCAAGGTCAATTGCAGGTTCAAGACAGGAAATTGAAATTAAACCAGAAGCCCAACTTAAATTATATATTGGAAAATATGAATTATGGGGCCAAGAAATAGTTGAAGATGAATCATTCCAAAAGGAAAGTATTATATTATTTAAAGATGATATATTAATTTGCCATTGTTGGAATTTATATAATTTATTGGGCGGAGATTATCTTCTTGATAAAGAAATTAATAAAAATAAAGAAGAAAAACAAAAACAAGAGGAAATTAAGAATGATGAAAATGAGATAAATACAAAATCCAATCAAAATGAAGAAGTTAAAAATAATAACAAAGAGAAAAAAAATAAGGATGATGAGGATGATGAGGAAGAAAATGAAGAGGAAGAAAGAGAGCTTGAATAATAAGTTTATAATTAAATATTTATAATAGAAATATTAATTTAAAAACATTAATATAATAAAAATAAATTTAATTAATTTAATTATTTTATTTCATATTTAATAATTTTAATAAATATTTTTATTATATAAAAAATATTTATTTGATATTTAATTATGG
>Ga0247609_10003495_pt1 | contig 15943 bp, 7 predicted proteins | sample 172DNAGHGlowgp2_FD_193487 | JGI IMG/M metagenome (GOLD analysis project Ga0247609, IMG submission 193487) | Sheep rumen microbial communities from Palmerston North, Manawatu-Wanganui, New Zealand - 1728 DNA GHGlow gp2 | ecosystem: Host-associated > Mammals > Digestive system > Stomach > Rumen ...
TTATCATTAATATAATTGATGAAGTAATAGTGTTGACCATCTTCTGTTGTCATCATAGTATTCTTAATAACTTGGTCAACAGCAGCAAATCTCATCATATATACATAATAAGCTGCTAACTTCCAAATATCAAAGTGTTCATACTTCTTATCTTTAAAGTATTCCATAAGTGTATGTCCTTTGAATGATTCACCAGAATTGACACCATTACCAGAACCAACTTCCATTTGTTGATCACCAAAGTTATAAGGAGTTACTTCACCCATTTCATTTACATAAGTAAATCTATTACCACTTTGAGAAAGATATACAGTTACCCAAGCATTTTCATTTACTGGTTGTCCTTCTGAATCAAGACGTTTACCATCAAATGTATATACTTTACCAGTATAAACATCATTTGTCAATTTAGCAGTATTGATTACTTTACTTACTTTATTACGATCATAAGTACTATCTAATATAAACCATGTATATCCTGAGTTAGGGAAGTATTGCATTTCTTGGTGATCAATATCGTTTGGATCTGTTGATACCTCCATTTCATATACATCTTTATCTGGGCTTTGGAATTTTGCCAAAAGAATATCAATTCTATCAGATATTGTTGTTGTTTCATCATAAAGAGCAGTAAATGCCTTTGTAGCAACATTACCTGACTTATAGTCTTGATAATAGTAAATCTTATTAGCTAATTTTTCTAATGCAGCAAGATTATCTTCCTTATTTATGAACATTGGAGTTCCATCAGGATTTCTCATAATATTGCCTTCTTCATCAGTAGCATAGAATTTACTTGTTCTTATCTTTGGATTTGTACTAGGAATACCAAGATAAAGTTTTCCATCCCAATTACTTAAATTTAATGCAGAAAGACCAGGATCATTTTGTGCATCGGCTGGATGTGTTGCATATGTTGATAATAATTCTGCTTCTTCTTCTTTAATTTCTGTAAAGTCTGAAAGTGTATATCCATCTTTACCATCTACAGAAACATTTACTGCATCTTTACAGAAGTTAACAAAACGAATTACTGTTTCAAGTTTATTTGTTAAAGTATCATTTAAGTCATCATTATCTGGCCAACGAGCTTCATATGTCTTAAAGATTGGACGATCTTCATTATCACTACCATCTTCACTATAACCAACTTCTGAACCATCAGTATCATCAGTTACAATAGTTGACATTTGTGCAAGTTGAGAACCATTTTGAAGACATTCCCAACATTCTGTACGTTGTGTATCATTACCAGCATCATAAAGAAGTGTGTCATCATCATCACGTAAGTCTTCAAAACCAAATAATGGAGTTGAACCCTTATCAGTCATAATATTGTGAAGACCTAAGAAAATAGGATCACCAAACTTACCAGTAATAACGTTATTTTCTGCATCTCTAAGACGTGGATAGTTAATTACAATAATTGGCTTACCATCACAAGATGTACGAATATCACCATAAGCTTGACCAGTTCTTGCTTCATATTCCTTAACGGCATTTTGAGCATTTGTGATACCAGGTGTTGTTGTATTAATTTTATTACCTTCTGTATCATAACGGTAACCACCACTACCAACAACAAATCCTTTCAATACATCACCCCAAAGACGTCCAACACCTGCATTGTGTGTCATTGAAGATTCAGCATAGTCACATTTAATTGTCCAACGGTCAGTATATAAGTCTTTAGCTTTAAATCTTGCCCAAGCACCTAATGCATAAAGTTGTGTACCTTTAGCAACTTCTGCCTTATAATTTTTAATCTTCTTCCATTCTTTCTTAGTTCCTTCAGATGGATCATCAGGATTGACAAGAACTTCTTTCATTGATAAAAGATCAACACCTGAGTGCCATAACCAACGACCCTTTTCATTAGAAACTGGAGTACAACGATCATAATAGTCAGCATCTTTCTTACCAGAAACTGAACCATCATCTCTTGTCCATTTCTTATTACACATTGGATAATAAGTATTATCACCAATAGTTATTGGTTCATTCAAATCAAGTTGTCCTTGTTGTATTTGTGCAATAACAGCAGCATCAGTTAAACCAGGATAAAGTCTTGTTTGATATAAATAGTTTTCTGCATCACCATATCCACGAATTGATTGATCATCAGCTACTTTATTCAAATAAAGTCTAAGGTTACGACGTGGATAATACATTGAAGAAGTACCTTGGTTAGATAACCATGCATTATGTACAAAGAAATTGAATTGAGAATCTTCTGGATCTCTATATAATACATCAACAGGAATATTAGCTTTCTTATTGAATGTCTTTACAATTGATTCAGTTGGATCACCATAAATAATCATTACAGGAATATGTATGTCTGAATTCAAAATCTTATTAGGATCGATTGCATTTATTGTACTTCCTTCAATATATACATCATTCTTTAAATATTTTTGACGAATATTTGATGAATCATAAATATAGTTATTTACACATTCATCTAATGTAAGTGCATCATTATATACACGAATTGAATGGATCTTAATAGTTGCTTTACCATCCAAATTACCAATTGTAAATGATGTAGGTCTATTATCACCTAAATTATCAGTGAATTGTGCTGCACGGTCAAGAATACCATTGACAACCATATACATCAAATATCCATTATCATTACCTTCAGTCTTTGGATTGAATATGAATTGTATCTTTTGACGTGAATTTTCTTTATAGTTTGTATGAATGCTATTACCACCTTCAGACTTCATTTCAGCATTACATGCATTAATGATGATATGTGCACCATTTTCTGTACCATAAGTCATAATATTAGCATCATCATCTTGTACATTGGCTGTTTCAAAATCAATTTCAAATGTACAGTTACCTTCAGCACTACTAAATATTTGTACTGGAATTGTTACTGTAGCACCATTATTAAGTACTAAACAATTATCTAACCAACCACTTTGATTATTCCAAAGGACATTATTGAATTCTGCCTTATAAGATTTTGAAATAGTTGATGTTATTTGTTGTACATATTCCCATGTAGTTCTCTTTTCATATGGTTCACTATTAGTACGGTTAAGCGCAGAAAGTTCAAGTACCAAATTACCACTTTCAGGTTCAATTTGTATTGAAGATTTCTTAACATTAATATTAATAGGAATTGTTTCACCACCAGTTGCTGTATTTTCAATTGCTAATACAAGATTTCCATATGTATTGAATTGGTGGATAAATGTTGTCTTTGAACCAGATGGAACTTCAACTGTTTGAGGATCCTCAACAATGTGTTGATTTTCATAATCATCATATAATGTCAAATTAATAATAACAGCAGAAGCATCACTATTATTACCACGACCACTTGTGTCATATACAGCATAATCAACTGCAATACTTTCATATTGTTCTGTAGCCAATTGTAATGTTTCTCCTTGTTGAACTAATTGTCCTTGATCAAGTGAACGAGACAATAATATATATGATTGTGGATTCATTCTTGGTTCAGTCAATACAAAATCATAATACAATGTTTGTGATTTGATTTCTTCACCTGCTTCATTCAATACAAAGAAATAGAATTGAATTGAATGTTTTCCTACTTGAGCCCATTCATAATTCTCACCGGTTTCGGTGTTTTTAAATTCTAATGTTAATTGGCAATTTTGAGGAGAATTTGAACCAATATAATGAGAAGGTTTTGTTTCTCCTTCTATTTCTTCTCCATCAATATTCTTACCATCAATATAAGCACGTAAATATTTTGTACCAGTTCCCATTGCATCAAAAGAAATTTGGAAATATGGTTCTTCTTCATTTGTTAATGAAATTCCATTGTAATAATAGAAGTTAGAATTTGAATCTTCAAATGAAGAATTAGCAATCATTAAATTCAATACTCTATATTGATATATTACATTTGTACTAACATTGAATGCTAATGATGTTACAGTAATAGTAATAGTATTTGTTCCTTCAGAAAGATATTCTCCAATTTGATCAAAACTATATAATATTGGCTCATCTGTCATTTGCATTTCAAGAGTTTGCAATGGCAATGTTTGAACACCACTAAGATTATTGTTAATTTGAATAAGAATAGACATATCAGATTTTTGAGCAACACCTGCACTATCTTTTACTAAATATTTGAAAGATAATGCTTGCTTCTTCACTTCTGATGTTAAAATAGTGTTAACTTGCTTACTTTGTTCTGAAATTTCGATAACTGCTGGAGCAGGGGCATCGAAACGACCAAGAACATATGTATTATCAGCACCACCTGAAGCGGTCCATGCATTAAAGTCATCTTCATCAGCAAAAATAATGTATTGGTTTGTACCTGTAAGAGGTTGAGACACACCAGCATCATTTGTCAATTGTGTCTTATCATAATACATGTAACCAAACTTTTTAGCTAAAGTGTCTTTAATGAACTTTTGAACCTGTTCTCCTGATACTGGTAATCCATTAGTATTTGCATCACCACCCCAGTCTATTGTCTTATTAATAGGTTCTGTATAAAGTTTAACAGCCATATATTTAATATTATTAAATTATATTTATTATGTATAGATTTATAATTAAAAATAAAAAAATATTAACATAAAATTTTATTTATATTAAGCAATTGTTTCATCCCAAAAATCAGCATGGAATGTTACATTTAATTGTCTAGCATCACTAGATGTATAATTAAGGTCTCCCATTCCTTGCATACCAGTTATGACTACATTTTTTAATACAACTTGTCTCCATATTGTACCATCACGGTTGGCTTCTAATATTGTCATTGATTCTGCACGAGCTTGACTAATCAAAGGTATGACACCAGTTGACATATTATAAATCAATCGCATCCATTGTTTGAATAGTTTGAATACATATGCATCAGAAACATTTCTAAGATTAAGATTAAAAGTTATATTAAAATCTATTCCAGTATTTTCTAATTGAGGATTAAAGAATGTCACATCAACACCAAGATATTTCATTTGATATGATGATAATGGTTTTTGCAAATCATCCAATCCTCCAACTGAAATGACTTGTTGACTTAATATTAATAAATTTTCTTGATCAAATTCTCCTTGCATAACAAAAGGAACAGTAAAGTCTATTTCAAATATTGAATTATGCATAGGATCCCATCTATCCAATGCTGCTTTTACATTAGTTGCGTGAGGAAAATGTGAAACTTGACTTGCCATATTTATTTTATTATTTTAATTCATATTTATTTAATAAAAATAAAAATAGGGAAGCTTAATGCTTCCCTTATTTTAATAATTATTTATTATTAGCCATTATCTTGTGAACCAATATTATACTTTTCAGTATTTTCATCCCAGTAGTCAGAACGGAATGTTACTGTAAGTTGACGAGCTTCTGATGAATTATAATCTAATGTTTCCAAACCTGTAATAGAAGTAAGGAATACATCTTTGAATATAACTTCACGCCATACCGTACCATCACGATTAGCTTCTGAAATGTGCATTGTTTCGCAAATATAGTCTTTCTTTAACTTTCTTTGACCATTACCAATATTGTAGCTGAGTTTTCCCCATTCTTTAAATAATGTAAGAACATATGCATCTGTTACATTACGTAAGTTAAGGTTGAATACAATTGTAAGTTCAGCTGTTGTTTGTTCAAGTACTGGATTTAAGAATGAAACATCAACACCTAAGAACTTTTGTGAATTTGCACTAGCAACTCTTTGAAGAGAATCCAAACCACTTACAGAAACTACTTGTTCAGTAAGTATTTCTAATTCTTCACCTGAAAAACCTTTATCAGCAAGAGCTGCTGGTACTGTAAATCCTACTTCAAAAATTGATTGATGCATTGGGTCCCAACGTTCTCTACCAGCATGTACATTAGTAATATGAGGTAAATGTGAAACTTGACTTGCCATATATTATTCTATATAATCAATATTTTTTGTATCTTTAATAAAAATAAACTAAAGTTTAAACTTAGAAGGAACATAGTTCCTTCTAAATTTATATATTAGTCTTTAATTGTTGCACTAAGAGCACCACGACGATAGATAGTCAATTCTTGAACCATCTTACCACATCCAAATCCTGGTTCGATACTTGTTGAAAGTATAGCCATTTCATTTTCAATGATTTCGTTAGTGTTATTAGATTCATCCATTACGTTCTTATAAGCTTCAATACCACCATTAGCAGCTACACGACTACAAATAGAATTTGCTTTGTCAAGGATAGCGTTACGAGTTGTTTGGTTATTGAATTCCCATTGATAAGCTTGAAGAACCTTTTCAATCTCATCTTGTAAGTAGATAACCAATTCACGGATATTAACCTTAGAAAGAGCTGAAACAGGAGTTTGCTTAGCAGTTTGGTTAGAATTAATGAATGTTCCAAATCCTGGACGATAAACCATACAGTTTACACCAAATGGTTCCATGATATAAAGTTCTTCTTTAGAATAATTATAGTCAGGACCAATAAGACCACTAGCTGTAATCTTACCATAGTTAGGACCAGCAATTATATAATATGGCTGACGTGATGTATACTTTTGCATGAATAAGTTAGAAACCAATCCAGCAGCAGGAATAATATTGTCAACATATCCATCAGAGAACTTAAGAGGAGTATAGAATGCGCAGAATGAAGCACCTTCATTATCTTCTGGTAAGCTATACTTAATAGCAGTAGCTTTCTTCTTATTATAACCTGCTGCAATAAACTTAACATCTAATACATCTTCATCATTAGTGAATGAAGTATATGAACACTTAGCAAATGTCTTTGCTGCAGGGAAATTAAGAATAGCAAATGCTGATTGCTTTTCTTTAGCAAGATAGCTTAATACTGACTTGTTAGAACTTTCTACAAATGATTCAAATGTATCAACAATATAACGATAATCAATATCAGACTTATTAAGAAGACCTGTACGAAGACCTTTATATTTTGTTAATGTTGATAAAATGAACTTTTGCCATTGAAGTTTGTCATACATTGTAGAACTAGATGGCTTGCTATTTGCATATACATAACCTTCAAGATATTGAGGAACCATTGTACCAATTTCTTGGTTAAGTGGGTTGTCAATACGTACTAAGTAAATGTTTCCATTATTCAAATCAGTATATGTATAAGGTTCTCCTGATAATGTAATATAATATTCTGTAATATTTCCATCAGCATCATATTCTGCATTGATTTCTTGAACATATACATTATCAAAGAACTTATCTTTATTGTCTTCTCCATCAACTGTTCCATCACTAGCTAATAAGCAGTCACCAACTTGAAGCATTGAATAAAGAGTATTTTCATAAATGTCAGCAGAAACATATGCAAATGCACCTTGCTTAGAAGTACTATTCCATTCTTCAGCAACTGGAATAAATGTTACTGATGAACCATAAACTGAATTTTCTTCATCATTAATCATTGTAACAACAACATCAAGAAGAGTTACTTTCATATTCTTGTCAAGATCAGTATAGACTGAATTTGCTTGTGTAGGTTCAATTCTTGCAATAGCTGTAATTACCTTTTGAGGACCTTCTTGAACAAATTTTCCATCGGCATCAATAAATATGTCTTTATCTACACCACCTTCAATTGCAGAAACTTTATACATTGTTCCATAACCATTTTCATAAGCCTTGAAATAATGAGGTACATCATTAATTTCAACGGTTACTGCACCTTCAGAATTAACATTTACTTCATATGCGCAACCAAGTTTAACACCAATTTGCCACATTTCTTCAATTGATGCACAATTAATGTTAACTGTCTTATCAGATTCACCAACTTGTCTAAGAGTAATTGTTTTTGATTGGTTAGCTTCACTTGGATCAAAATCACTTACATATAATGTACCCATTACACGACGTGGTTTATTATCAAGAGGAATAATTGCTTCATATTTAGCATCCTTAGCATTATACTTTACAATATTATTAATAAATTTAACTTTATTTGTAATAACCTTAGAATTTAAGTTGCCAAGTAAGCTTGTTGTTGCTTCACCATTGAATAATGAATTAATAGTAAGACCATCTTCACCGGTTGCAATAGCTAAACGTCCAGAAAGATCAATTTCAGCAATTTCATCTTCATAAAGCATATCTGTATTGAATGCCATCATCATATTATGCTCATTTTGTTCTGAATTGAATACAACATCAAGAGAAGCATAAGCACCTTGTTTGTCTCTAAATTCAGGAATAAGACAACCAACATAATGTCCAATAGCATGAGATGTTTCATCAGCATAAAGTGCATCAAGTGTATCCATCCAATCTCCATAAGGATTAACTACATGATCAACAAGTTTAAGAATAGGATTGTTGTCTTCATCATACTTAATACCATTTTCATCAGTTGCAACTTCAAAATATTTCTTTAATGTAGAAGAAGCAAGAACCTGATTAGCAGTAAATTTTGTTCCAAATACATAGATTTCAGCAAAGAAATCAGAAATAAGACTATTTTGATACTTCTCTAAGAAATCAGGAATTTCTTCTTGTCTATCTGAATACCAATCTGAAACAGTAAGTCTATATTGAGAAACTTTATCACCACTAGCCTTACGAATGAAATAAGTTGCAGAAGTATCTTTTGTATTAGTTGTAGCAATATTAATATATTGATCTAATACTGAACCTGTTACACTCTTAAGATTATTAAGTTTATCTGCTTCTAATTCCCAGAAACGAGTAGTATTATAAATGTCTTCAACAGACAATTCAACAGTTTCTGTAATTTCATACTTAGGATTGAATGCAGTATTGATTGTTGCACCATCAACTGTCTCATTTGTGAAATTCTTAAGGTTAAGTGCAAGAATAGGACCAGATGACAAAGCTTGTAAAGCAAGACGATGGAAGTAAATACCTCTCTTTTCTAACTTCTTAGATATATCACCAAAGTAAGTTTTGAAATCAGTTACATTAGTAATATAAACAGGAATGTTAAATGGACCCTTTTCACTATATCCTACAACAAGACGTAAAATTTCACTGTCTACATTAAGAACTGTTGATTTGTCAAAAACGACGCGGTAAATACCAGCCGCTTTAAACTGTTGTAAATATACAGGAATCATTAATATTTATATTTATATATTTATTATCTTAAATTAGATTATTACTATATTAAAATAAAAGCATAATCTTAATTTTATAATTAAAAATAAATCTTTTTATTTAAGATAGTTTTATTTTAATTATTGCAAAATACCCAAAATATTTATAGTTTTATATGTTAGAATATGATCAACTAATTATTAATTTGTTTTTTACAGAAAATAATAAATTAAATAAAAATTATTGGAAATTTATTAATAGAATTAAAAAAAATAAATATGTTAATATTCAAAATTATCTTTTAAATAGATATAATGATTTGACAATTGATTCAAAAACTATTTTGAAGGAATCATTATATAGAATATTAAGACATATTGATAATAGAATAAAATGTCCAGTATGTGGTAAATTTACAACATTTAATCCAAATAAAAAATTCTGTTATAATAGTCATTGTAGTGTTTCATGTGAAATGAAAGATAAAGAAGTAATGAAAAAACACAATGAAACATGTATGAAAAAATATGGATCAGTAAATAATTTTCAAAAATGTAGACAAACAAAATTAAAAAGATATGGATATGAAAACTATAATAATTCTAAAAAAAGAAATATTACAAATTTAAATAAATATGGAAATATTTGTTCATTACAAAATGATAAAATTAAAGAAAAAACAATAAAAACAAATATAGAAAAATATGGTACAAAATATGCTCAATCAAATCAAAACATTAAAGAAAAAATAAAAAACTCAAATATTGAAACATGTCAAAAGAAATATGGAGTAAATAATATAATGAAATTAAAAGAAAATTATGAAAAACAAATTAAAACAAAATTAAAAAATAATTCATTTAATATTTCAAAACAAGAAGAATTATGTTATCAAATATTAAAAGAAAAATATACAGATATCAAAAGACAATATAGAAGTGAAGTATATCCATTTAATTGTGATTTTTTTATACCCGAAATAGATACATATATTGAATATAATGGATTTATGAGTCATGGAACACATGCATATGATTCAAATAACATTAATGATCAAGATGAATTAAAAAAATTAATTGAATTAGATAAAAATCATAAAAATCCTGGTAAAAATTTATATTCAAGAAAAATTGATAATTGGACAAAATATGATGTCAAAAAAAGAAATATTGCTAAACAAAATAATTTAAATTATATTGAATTTTGGACTATTAATGAATTAAAAGAATGGATTAATAAAGGAGAATCTTAATGATTCTCCTTTTTATTCTATAAATAAATTTTCTATACGTTTTTCTAATGGTATAGATTTATCAAATAACATTGCCCTTGATTTAAAACTATTATCTGACATAATATTCCAACATCTATTTATAAATTCTTTTGGAAATTCTTTATATTTACTATAATGCATTAATAAGTTATGATGTGCACATTTTCTACAATAACATCCACAGTTATGTTCAAACAATTCTATATTATATTTTTTTTGAATTTCATTATGTCTATATTCATTAAATTTTCCTGGTCCTAAACATGAATAGACATATTTCATTAAACCTTTATTATCTAAAAATTTAATTTTATCTATTTTTGATGGATGTTCTGTCTTAATGAATTCTAAATTTTCAACATAATTACTTAAGCATTCTAATAATGTTTTATAATTTTCTGGGGCATCTGCAACATCAATACCACATGTAGTTTCTTTTATTGGAAATTCCCAACTACCATCCATACAAATTTTATTTATATTATTTTCTTTACAATAATCTATCATTAAAAACATTATCATTTGATTTTTAATTGGATTTTCTGCCCAATATTTTACATAATTAGAATTCTGAATATGTTTTAACGTTGGACATATCATTTTAATTCCAAAATCATCAATAAATTCTTTTAATGTATTATATGATTGACCATTTTCATACATATTTACATGTTTAAGATGAAATAATATTGGATCATATCCCATATCTTTTAATTGGAATATTTGATATATTGAATCTAATCCTCCACTACATGCAAGTAATACTTTATTATCAATATTATTTAGTTTTATTTTATTAAGTTCTATATTATTTATAATTGGTATTTCTTGATTAAATTTATTATAAATCAAATCAATCCATTTTGTTAAATTTATAGGACAATCAATTATGTTATCAAAAATTTCTTTATTGAATATATTATATAAATGAATACCAATATTTGAAAATTCTTTATTATTACATTCATTATATTCTATAGTATTTCCATAATTGATATCTAAATGAATATTTTTTAAATCTTCTTTATTGATAACAATAATATATTCATAATTTGTTGCCAAATGTGATGTATTTTGTAAAGTTTCAACAATATAATCTTTATATTTTTCAATTTTATTATCGGTTACAAATACATATTTATTGCATTTATAATTTTGTAAACATATATCTATCCATTTATCACAAGAATAATTCAATGGTTTGACTCCTGGCCATTTTTCAATATCTCCATAAGGTGAACATGTAAAAAGACAATCATATTTTCCACTTGACTTTATGGAATCTTTAATAGATAATTGACATGTATTATTTGTAAATTGTTTTAAAAATTCATATATTTCTTTTGATTCATTAATTGACATTTCACATAAATCTTGTCCAATATAGTTTTTATTACAAGCAAGACATCCAATCATTCTTCCACTATACCCACTAAATGGATCAAATATTGTATCATATTCATTAAGATATTTTGTTATAATATATTTTGCTAATCTTGGTTTAAAATATGTAACTAATTGATATTTACGACTTGTTGAAAGACCTATACCATAAGTCTCTTCCATTACAACACCCCTTAATAAATATGGAAGTTTTCCTTCACCCTTAAACCAATCAGAACATCTTAACCTATTTCTATAAAAATCTTTAAACGCTTCCTCATTATCTTGTATATAATTCCATCCATCATAAGGAGATAATGACTTACCAACATTTGCAAATATAATACTTTTATGAAAATATTTTATTATATTTGAATAATTTTTTGAATTTGACTTATTAATAATTTCATTTTGAAGACGTTTAAATTCATCTTCACAATTCTTTAATGATATTTGTTTAAATGATAATGGTGGAAATGCAATATATTGAATTCTATAATATTCACGTTCCCAGTATTTTTCAACAATTTTTTCACAAAATTCTTTTGAACAATTTCCTACATATTTTTTTGTTGGTAATATATTATCATGATCATATTTCCATTCCTTTTCTAATTCTTTTAATTCTTGTATTTGATTATCTAATTCTGATAAATCAAATATTATATTTTTGTCATTTAATATTATTTTAATATCCATCATAACGCTTTCATAATATTCTTCCCAATACATATTGACAATTTTACATAATAATAAATGACTTACTATATCTTCATTAGGAATTATCCAATGAAGTTCTTCATCTTCTTCTAATTCATCCCAATTTTCATCAGAATGACATTCCCAATTTGTTGGAACTGGAATAATATATTTTAATATATTAAATTTTTCAATAATTATACTAAAATCATAATTATTAATAAATTCTTCTACAAAATCTATATTATCTTCAATATCTTTAAATACTTTCATAATTTATATTCAATTATTTATTAACCATTTTTTTAATTCTTCAATATTCCAAAATATAATATAGTTCAAATTGTTTTCTTTTGCTATTTTATATTTTTTAATATCTAAATTTGTCCAAGTATTTATTGCATTATTATAATATTGCGTATTTTTATCTTTCCATTTTTGCAATAATTGATTATCTTCTTCTGTTCCTTTATATATCTTACCACCATGAGTCCAATGATAATTACATTCAATATAAAGATCTAAACTTGAAATATAAAAATCACAATTAAAAGGATATACTTCACTTCTATATTGTCTTTTAGTGTCTGGATATTTTTCTTTTAATAATTTATATGATTCGTCTTCTATATTAGATTTATTAAATGAATTATTTTTCTTTTTGGTTTGATATTCCTTTTCTAAAGATTCAATAGATTTTCTTTTTAATCTAGTATTTTTAAGACATAATGGTGATTTTACTCCATATTTTTCTAAACATGTCTGTCTTGCTTTATCAGGATTTACATAATTTTCATTTCCATATTTAAGTATTTTTGTTATTTTTTCTTTGCCATTATTAAATCCGGCTTTTACACCATATCTCTTAATACAAGTTTCTTTTGTTTTTTTACTATTATTGACTGATCCATATTTTTTTTGACAACATTCATTATGTTTTTTCATTACATTTGGATCTTTCATTTCACAAGATATAGAACAATATGTAGGAAATACTTGATTTTTATTATTTACAATCATTAAATTTAATTTATTTCCACATGTTTTACATATTGGACGTTTTTCAATATGTCTATATATTCTATATAATGTTTCTCTTATATCTTCAGAATCATCATATCTATTTAATAAATATTCTTTTATATTAAAATATTTATTTTTATATTTTTTAGGATTCTTAAAAAATCTCTTAAAATATTTATTATATAATTTATTATCTCTAAAAAAGACTTTAGATATTAATTGATCATGATTATTCATATTATATTAATATAGTTATATGTATAAATATATATAAATAAAAAAGAGAGAACTTAATGTTCTCTCTTCCAAGGTTTTCAATCCTTGTAAAATATATAGAGGCGAGATCTATATTTCGCTTTATATATAATCTAGACTTAGATAATTCCAAATTCTGGACTATCAATAACGAATGTATAATACATTGTTTCTGGGAAGAAACCAGCATCAACAATAGCATATCTTGAATTGATAAGCATCTTAGGAGCCATTGTACCTTCAGCAGTAATAGAAACTGTATCAGCAAGGATATAAGGCATGAAGATTGCACCTGGTTCATTACCATTACCTTTACGTCCAACGCAAATACGTGTATCATCCCAATTCATGTAAGGGTCAACATAAATCTTAAGTCCAGCAACAGAACCACTCATGTAAAGATCCTTAGAACCATCTTGTACCATTCCATTAACCATTGGAGCAACAACATAACCAGAGCAGTCTTGAAGAGCTGTAGCAATTTGGCCATTTGTTACAATCCAAGTTGGACGACCACGACGACCAGTGATTTGGATAAGGTTAGCAGCAGCAAGGATACGGCTCATGATACGACGTTGACGTGTATGTAAGTTTTCAGCAGATGTATTAACTTCAGCATTTTCAATTGTACCCCATGTAGCTTTATGATCTACTCCAAATACATCCTTATATTCCTTAATCTTTGTAGCAGCCATTGTTGTAGTAGTTGTACCCATATGTAAGTTAAGGTCAACTCCTTGGAATGTCTTTTGATGAAGAGCATTTGTTACACCAAGAGCAAATACGTGTTCAAGAATACGAGCGTTAATTGTTTGAGAGATTTCATTTTGCATAGCTTCCATGATCTTAGCAACTGCATCAACACCATAAAGAGGAAGATCTTGAAGTTGTTGACGTGTAACTTGACCAGTTACTTCATAAGAACCCATTTCAACCCACTTTGTGAACAATCTAAGTGATAATGTGTTACCAGTACCAGTTTCGTTTTGTGCACGTGTCATTGGTTCTTTCTTACCAGTAGCGAAGTTAGCGAAACCATCAACGAAGTCAACCATTGTTTGAGCATAGTCAACATGATCCAATGTAACTGATGCACCAGCACCTGTAAGAGTTACAGCACCTGTTCCAACGAACAAATCAGCAATAGCTGCATTAGCTTCACCTTTCTTACAATCTTTTACTTCAACGATGATACCACCATCCATACGTCCAAATGTCTTGAAGAAACCATTAAATGTAACACCATTACCAGAAACAACAATAGCGTCATTTTCTTTAATAGCAGCCTTAAGAGCATTGATTTGTGTTTGAGCAACATATTGTGCTTGATCTCCTTCACCTTCCTTAAGTTCTGGATCAATCATGAACTTAACGTAAAGAGGCTTGTTCTCACGTCCTTCACCAATACCATCAACACCAGCAACTTCATTAAGTCTACCTAATTTACCACCACTGTATGGGAAGTCCATATAAGAAAGCATTTGCCATGGTCCTTTAGCTGGAACAACTGGAAGCAATTCAAAACCAATTGTCATAAGAGCAATGTTAAGAGCCATTGGAAGTGTGCTTACTGGAATATCACCAGAACCTGGAACTTGCTTCCAAAGATCAACAGGATTAGCTGTTGTTGTAGATAATTGACTTGGTGCATATGGGTTACCAATACCATTAGTATTAAGTGGAGTAGCATAAATAGGACCTACACCTTGACCAGCTGGAAGTACGTTTTGTCCACCTGCAGGAGTAGCATTGATACCAAGAGCACTTTCATGAATTTCATGAATTTCTGCATATTCAGATACCCAATTTAACTTGTTTTGGTCATTTTTAACAATGTCACCAAATTGTTCAGTTAAAAGTTTTGACCAAGTTTCTTGGCCATTTGTATTTGTAATCATTTAAAATAATTAAAAAATTTATTTGTTATATTCTATTTTTTCAAATTGTAATATATTAATAACTTTTAATAAAAATAAAAATATTTATGTTTATTAGAAAATCATTAATTTATGTATTAGAAACCACGACGTAATTTAGCCATAGTTGCAAAAATTCCTGAATGATATGTATCTGTATTTTGTTGTTCTAAACTTTCAATTATTGGTTTAGCTTCAAAATCAACATTTGCCCAGAAATTTTCCAATACATTTGGTTTTGAGAAATCATACATCTTTGAACGAGAAATGATTTCTGCTTGTTTAGCTTCAGAAAGCATTGTCCAACGAGGCATATATTCTTGAGGCATATTCTCA
>Ga0247609_10003499_pt1 | contig 15934 bp, 13 predicted proteins | sample 172DNAGHGlowgp2_FD_193487 | JGI IMG/M metagenome (GOLD analysis project Ga0247609, IMG submission 193487) | Sheep rumen microbial communities from Palmerston North, Manawatu-Wanganui, New Zealand - 1728 DNA GHGlow gp2 | ecosystem: Host-associated > Mammals > Digestive system > Stomach > Rumen ...
CTATAATAGAATATGAAGATAGATTTTGACAAACTGGGAGGATTGGTTCCCGCCATCATTCAGGATGCACGGACAAAGAATGTTCTTATGCTCGGATTCATGAATCAAGAAGCATACGAGAAGACGGTGGAAACGGGAAAGGTGACGTTTTGGAGTCGCACACGCAATACCTTGTGGACAAAGGGTGAGACGTCGGGAAACTACCTGAACGTGGTCAGCATACAAAACGACTGTGACGACGATACGTTGTTGATAAAGGTAAACCCCATAGGTCCTACCTGCCACACGGGTACTGACACTTGCTGGGGGGAGGTGAACGAGAACAACCCGCTGCTATTCCTCTCGGAACTGCAAGATTTCATTGAAAAGCGAAAAGAAGAAATGCCCGAAGGCTCATACACCACCAGCCTCTTCCGCAAGGGAATCAACAAAATAGCACAAAAGGTGGGTGAAGAAGCACTGGAAACGGTGATAGAAGCCACTAACGGAACCAACGAACAACTCGTTTATGAGGCTTCAGATATGTTCTACCACCTCATCGTGATGCTAACAAGCAAGGGGCTTCGTATAGAGGATGTTGCCAACGAACTGCGCAAACGTCATGATCCTGAATGGGACAAGAAACGGCGCGAGGCAAAAAGCAAAGAATAAATGAAAAGACATGGCGAAATAACATCATAACGGAATATCATCCTAACGACATAACGGAATAACGGAATATCCATCCTAACGACATAACGATAATAAAACACATAGATATATGCTGATAGAATATAAAAACGCAAACATATACCAAGACGAGAAACTGGTATTGAAAGATGTCAACTTCACAGCCGATGAAGGAGAATTTATCTACTTAATCGGTAAGGTCGGGTCGGGTAAAAGTTCGTTGTTAAAAACAATGTACTGCGAACTGGACATTGATAAGGCGGATGCCGAAAAGGCTGAGGTGCTTGGACAAAGCCTGTTGCCTATCAAGCGCCGGAAAATTCCAGCCCTGCGTAAGCAGATGGGTATCATCTTCCAAGACTTCCAGTTACTCCACGACCGCACCATTGAGAAGAACCTGCGCTTTGTCTTGAAGGCTACGGGATGGAAAGTACGCAAGGAAAGGGACGAACGCATAGACGAGGTGCTGGACCGAGTAGGTATGCTGGACAAGAAAAAGAAGATGCCACACGAACTCTCCGGCGGTGAGCAACAGCGCATTGCCATTGCACGTGCTCTGCTAAACCACCCCCGCATCATCATTGCCGATGAACCAACTGGCAATCTTGATCCTGAAACAGCTGCCAACATCGTCAGCCTGCTGAAAGATATCTGCCAAAGAGGTACTGCCGTTGTCATGTCAACCCACAACGTACATCTGTTGGAACAATTCCCCGGTACCGTTTATCGCTGTCGCGATGGTCGCATCGGCAACGTCACGGGTGAATTCCACGACATAGACCTGTCGCAAGAATTGGAGTTTGCTGACCATGAAGACGCTGAAAGCGGAATAACAGATACGGAAGACAACCCAATAGACAACGCAGAAAAAGAATAGTAGAAAACCATAAAAAAGATACAATTATGCAAGTCATGAAATTCGGAGGCACATCCGTAGGTTCGCCTGAACGGATGAAGAATGTGGCCTCACTGATAACAAAATCGGGCGAACCAACGTTTGTGGTGCTTTCTGCCATGAGCGGAACGACCAACACATTGGTGGAAATCTCTGACTATCTGTACAAGAAGAACCCGGAAGGAGCCAACGAAGTCATTAACGCATTGGAGAAAAAATATCTCGGACACGTTGAAGAACTTTTCTCTACTGAGGAATATAAGGAGAAGACCAGACTCTTCATCAAAGAAGAGTTTGACTACTTGCGTACTTTTACCAAAGACCTGTTTACCAGCTTCGAGGAAAAAAGCATCGTTGCTCAAGGCGAAATGCTGAGTACAAACATGGTAGTCAACTATCTGCAAGAAAACGGTATCAAGGCTGTTCTGATGTCTGCTCTCGATTTTATGCGAACGGACAAGAATGCAGAACCCGATCCACAGTATATCAAGGAGAAACTGAATGCGCTCATGGAGGAGAACGAAGGCTACCAAATCTACTTGACACAAGGTTTCATCTGCCGCAATGCCTATGGTGAGGTGGACAATCTGCAACGTGGTGGTAGCGACTATACGGCTTCTCTTATCGGTGCTGCCATCGATGCAGAGGAAATTCAGATTTGGACCGACATCGACGGCATGCACAACAACGACCCGCGTATAGTGGAAAAGACTGAGGCCGTTCGCCAATTGAACTTCGAGGAAGCTGCTGAGCTGGCTTACTTTGGGGCTAAGATTCTGCATCCTACATGTGTGCAGCCGGCAAAATACGCAGGTATTCCTGTACGATTGAAGAACACGATGGAACCCGATGCTGAAGGCACTATCATCGACAATGTTTTGGTACGCGGAAAGATAAAGGCTGTTGCAGCAAAAGACAATATCATTGCCATTAAGATTAAGTCGAGTAGAATGCTTCTGGCAACAGGTTTCCTGCGTAAGGTCTTTGAAATCTTCGAAAGCTATCAAACACCTATCGACATGATTGCAACCAGCGAAGTGGGTGTGTCGGTCAGCATCGACAACGATACTCATCTGAACGAGATTGTTAACGAGCTGAAAAAGTACGGAACGGTAACTGTCGATGCCGACATGTGTATCATCTGTGTCGTAGGAGACTTGGATTGGAGTAACTTAGGCTTCGAAACACTCGCTTTAGACGCGATGAAGAATATCCCCGTACGAATGATCAGCTATGGCGGCAGCAACTACAACATCTCTTTCCTCATCAAGAAAATGGACAAGAAGCGTGCGTTGCAAGCACTTAGCGACGAACTGTTCAACTAAAAGCAACACGAACATTAGCTGCCCTGAAAAGGCAAAGTCTTAAGAATACAAACAACAACACAATACAAAGCAGATAGAGATTATGAAAGGTTCATTTCCGATAGCGCAATTCGAGCAGATGCAGACGCCGTTTTATTACTACGACACGGAGTTGCTGCGTGAGACTCTGCGCACCATTAACAAAGAAGCAGGACGACATGAAGGGTTCGTCGTCCATTATGCCATTAAAGCAAATGCCAATCCGAAGGTGCTTAATATCATCTGTCAGGCTGGTTTGGGAGCCGACTGCGTAAGCGGTGGTGAAATCAAACGGTGTCTGGAAGCTGGTTTTGCACCATCGAAAATTGTCTATGCGGGCGTAGGTAAAAGCGACTGGGAAATCAACTTAGGTCTCGACAAAAACATTTTCTGCTTCAACGTAGAGAGTGTTGCTGAACTGGAAGTCATCAACGAACTGGCAGAAAAGAAAGGAAAGGTAGCATCAATATGCCTACGCATCAATCCTGACGTGGGAGCACATACGCATGCAAAGATTACAACCGGCTTGGCTGAAAACAAGTTCGGTATTGCCATGAGCGACATGGAAACCGTTATCGAAACGGCTGAAAAGATGAAGAATGTGAAATTTATCGGTCTTCATTTCCATATCGGGTCGCAGATTCTCAACATGGACGATTTTGCTGCACTATGCAACCGCATCAACGACCTGCAAACTCAATTGGAACAAAAGCATATCAAGGTGGAGAACATCAACGTAGGTGGTGGATTGGGTATTGACTATCAACATCCGAATCGTGTTCCTATTCCTGAATTCAAAGCCTACTTCGACACTTATGCACGGCTTTTGAAGTTACGCGACGGTCAAAAATTACATTTCGAACTGGGACGAGCCGTTGTAGGGCAGATGGGGTCACTCATCACGCGTACCTTATATATAAAGCAAGGTACGGCAAAACAGTTCCTGATTGTCGATGCTGGTATGACCGATCTCATCCGTCCGGCACTCTATCAGGCTTACCACAAGATTGAAAACATCTCCAGCGACGAGCCTGTCGAAACCTACGATGTTGTGGGACCCATCTGTGAATCGAGCGATGTCTTTGCCAAGGCTGCTGATTTGAACAAGGCTCATCGCGGCGACTTGATAGCCCTGCGATCAGCTGGTGCATACGGCGAAATCATGGCAAGCCAATACAATTGTCGTGAACTGCCAAAAGGATATATCACGGAGGACTTCTAAACATGGGAGAAATCATTATAGACAACATCACCATTATATTGGGCATTACCGTTTTGCTATCGGCACTCGTAACGCCTTTGATCAACTGTTTCTTCCGCAAGCCGGAAACAGTTGCAGAGGCTGATACGGTTGAAGATGCAGAGCGTAACGACCCTATCACACCCAAACTACCCAAAATAAGCATCCTGCTGACCCCACATGAGAATGGGCGCGAACTGGAGCAGAACCTTCCCCTTTATCTGAATCAAGACTATCCTGAAGACTTTGAGGTCATAGTCGTCATGTGGAAAGGCGATGCCGAGACGGAAGATGCCCTGAAGCGTTTCGAGGGCAATCAGCATCTCTACACTACCTATATCCCAGATTCTTCACGCTACATGAGTCGGAAGAAACTGGGTATTACGCTTGGCGTAAAAGCAGCCAAGCACGAGTGGATTATGCTGACTGACATAGAATGTAAGCCCAACTCGCCACAATGGTTGGCCACCATGGCCCGTAACTGTCAAGACGACAAGCAACTGGTTATCGGCTATACTGCTTATGAAAACGAGACGCCACCCTACCGTCGCTTTGAGCGCCTTCATACAGCCATGTATCTGATACGGGAAGACCAGAAAGGCACTCCCTATCGCCATAATGGCTGTAATCTGCTCTTTAGGAAAAGCATGTTCATCGACCAAGATGGTTTCCGCGGAAATCTGAAATTCATCCGCGGCGAATATGATTTCCTGGTAAACAAATATGCTACCAAGACGAACACGGCCACGGAACTGCACCCCGACAGTTGGATGACGGAACAAATGCCGACAGAGAAACAATGGCGCAACAAGCACCTCTTCTATATGGAGAGCCGTAAGCACCTGCAGCGTTCGCTTTCTCACCGCTTGCTCTTCAACCTTGACCAATGGGCTTTGCACTTGAATTACATACTGTTTCTGGCTGTTCTCGCCTATTCCATCATCACCCAACGGTGGATACTGACCGGTGCTACTGCCATAGCACTCATCATTACCACATGTTTCCGGGCCGCAATTGGTAAAAAGGGCACCAACCTGTTTGGCGAAACTTTCAGCGGATGGCAAATTCTGCTATTTGAAATCGGTATTGTTTGGCACAACATCGGTTACTTACTGAAATACCGACGAGCAGACAAATATGATTTTATCTGTCACAAGATCTGATGCGCATATTGCATTACATACCAATCCTGAAGACTGGCGACCTCGTTTCTGACGATTTGAGGATACTGGTTGAAGCCATGAAAGACATGGCTGACGTTCGTATGGTTACAGCAAAGGAAGATGTTATGAATACGATGAATGCCTTCCAGCCCAACATCATACATGTACATGCCTGTTGGAACCATAAGGCTGCAACATTTGTAAAGGTTGCAGTAGAAACAGGTTATACGGTTGTTGTCTCCCCCCATTGGGGACTCGAACCCTACTCCATGCGCCACGAACAGCATATCGAAAAACTGCTGAAAAGCAACCTTTATCAACGCCGCATGATTCAAAGGGCTGCAGCCTTACTGGTCACCACCGAAAGCGAACGCACCCACCTGATGAAACTAGGATGGAAGAAACGTATCAACGTGGTGAGAAGTTCTATACTCGACCAGCTGACGACACCAGAACAGCAAGCTACAGAGACGATTTGCTTCTATCAGAAAGTTATCGACACCCGTTATTTCAAACTAATGACGGATATGGAAAAAAACGCCGTGCGCTCCTTGCTGTGTATAGGAACGTCTCAAGAAAGTGTTCAGTTATTGCTCAGCAAAGAACAACAAGGTGACCTTCAAGCGCTTCTGCCCGAACAATGGAAACGCATCCTGCTGTATGCCGATGATGAAGACATCCGTGAAATCACGGAGAAAGCCATCCAGCGCATGCAGTTGAATGTTCCCGACATCGACACCTTGTCCATAGACCGTTACCAAACTATACACCCGAAGACCAAAGGAACGCTCGACACGTCTGCTAGCCGCGAGAAAGCTGTCCGGGTAACCACTCGAGAAGAAAAAGAAATCTGCACCATCTGCGCCATGTTACTGGCAGCACAACAACAATACAAGCAGAAGACGTTAAGCATGCGCCACGTGGCGGAACTATACGAAGCTATTAAATACTACGACTTCGACGAAGAACAGTTTGCAAGAATAGTAAAACGACTGGGCATACGCAAGTTTACTGCCCGCATGTTGCAAATCGTCAGCGACGACCTCTATCTGGGTGAAGGTTTCTTGCCTATGCCTCCCCTCAACGACCGCGGGACACAACGACTGCGTTCCAAACTTCTTCATTAGAATCATACCTGAATAACGACCCTATTAGAATTACACCAGAATAACGACCATGAAACATACCGATTTCTTACAAGACCAGCGCTATTTAGAATTGCTGTCCCAAACGTTCCCAACGGTGGCAGATGCCAGCACGGAAATCATCAACCTGCAAGCCATCCTCAACCTACCGAAGGGTACAGAACATTTCGTAGCGGACATACATGGCGAGCACGAAGCCTTCCTGCACATCCTGAAGAATGCCTCAGGCAACATCAAGCGCAAAGTCAACGAATTGTTTGGCAGCACGCTTCGCGAATCGGAAAAGCGCGACTTGTGCACCCTCATCTATTATCCAGAGGAAAAACTTGAAATCATCAAGCAACAAGAAGCCGATATCGATGATTGGTATCACATCACGATACACCGCCTGGTGCGTGTCTGTCGTGACGTATCTAGCAAATACACTCGTTCCAAAGTACGCAAGGCGCTGCCCCAGGAGTTCAGCTACATCATTCAGGAACTCCTGCACGAACGTACCGACGATGTGGATAAGACCGACTATGTGAGCACCATCATCGACACCATCATCTCAACAGGTCGTGCCGATGACTTCATCTGCGCCATCAGTTTTGTCATCCAACGACTTATCATCGACAAACTCCATATCCTCGGCGACATCTACGACAGAGGACCTGGAGCCCATCTCATCATGGACACGCTGGTTCCCTACCATCGTTGGGACATCCAGTGGGGCAACCACGACATCCTTTGGATGGGTGCTGCCGCAGGTAATGATGCCTGCATCTGCAACGTTTTGCGCATTGCCCTGCGCTATGCGAACATGAAGACTATAGAAGACGGCTATGGCATCAACCTTGTTCCACTGGCTTCTTTTGCAATGGAAGTATATGGTGACGACCCTTGTACGGAATTCCAGCCCAAGATACTTGGCGAAGACACCCTCTCCGACAAGGTGAAGCAGCTCTATGCCCGTATGCACAAAGCCATTTCCGTGATTCAGTTCAAACTGGAAGCCCAACTGTTCACCCGCCATCAGCTTTGGCACATGGCAGACCGCTGCGTTCTCAGTCAGATTGACTACCAAAAAGGAACGTTCCATCTGAACGGAAAGGAATACCAGATGACCTCCTGCCACTTCCCCACTATCAATCCCTCTGCACCCAATGAGCTGACAGCCGACGAACGAGAACTCATGTCAGGGTTGCACAATTCGTTTATCATTTGCGAGAAACTACATAAACACATCCGGAAAATTCTGCAACACGGCTGCATGTATGCCGTATATAACCACAACTTGCTCTTCCACGCCTCCGTCCCCCTCAACGCCGACGGCACCATGAAGTCGGTTGAGATTGCTCCAGGCAAGGCATATAGCGGCAAAGAACTGATGCACAACATCGGCATCATCATTCGTACAGCCTTCCAAAGCGACTCCGAACCCAGCGAGAAGGCTTATGCCATCGACTATTTCCTTTATCTCTGGTGTGGTCCCGATTCGCCTCTCTTCAACAAGTCGAAGATGGCCACTTTCGAGCGCTACTTCATTCGTGAGAAGGAAACGCACGTCGAAGAAAAAGGCAACTTCTTCAAACTTCGCAACGACGAGCATATTGCCGACATGATTCTCGATGCTTTCGACGTAAAAGGTCCCAACTGCCATATCATCAACGGACATGTTCCCGTCCATGTAGCTAAGGGCGAATCGCCCCTGCGTGCGAACGGCAAACTCATGGTGATTGACGGAGGCTTTTCAGAGCCCTACCACAAGGAAACGGGCATAGCAGGCTACACCCTCGTCTATCACAGCCGGGGCTTCGAACTCGTTCAGCATGAGCCCTTTAACAGTACAGCAGACGCCATCAAGAGAGGTACCGACATTAAGAGTACCACACAAATTGTTGAAATGTCACAACGTCGCATGCGGGTTGCCGACACCGACAAAGGCAGGGAAATACAACAGCAGATTGCTGATTTAGAGCAACTGTTGTATGCCTACAGACACGGTATCATCAAAGAAAACGAACGGAAAAAATAAAGCCCCGTCTTTATGGCAAAACAAAAGAGGCGCTTTTGCAAGCCAAAATAGGCGCTTTTGCAAGCCGAAATAGGCGCTTTTGCAAGCCGAAATGGGCACTTTTGCAAGCCGAAATGGGCACTTTTGAAAACGAGAAGAGGCTTATTCGCAAATCGAATAAGCCTCTTTTTCTATCTGAGCTTGTCTATTGCCGGATTTAGAATGGCAGGTCATCTGCACTATCGCCCTCTTGTGCCGGAGGGAAAGGAGCCGTAGCACCACCGGCAGGAGCTGCAGGAGCAGCTGGAGTTGAAGCAGCTACAGGAGCGGCAGCGGCGGCAGCGGCAGCATCCATACGCTGCACATTCCATGCACGAATACTGTTGTACCAACGTCCCTGATACTCATGAGCATCAATATCGAAAGAAACGAGCAACTCTTCTCCTGCCTTGATGGCAAACTGAGCCAGACGGTCTGCGCCGAAAACGTCGAAGACCATCTTCTTGGGGTAATTATCGTGCGTTTCTATAACAAACGATCCTGCTTTCCATTCTCCACGTGCCGAAGTACCACTACGTTCTGGCAATACGGCAATAATCTTTCCTTGTAATTCCATTTGTTTCTTTATCTTTTAATGTTGTTGAATTCTTTCTGTCGTCAAGGTTTGCAAAAAGCATCTTCGACGATAACGTGCGGCGAAATTACTAAAATAGTTCTAAATTCCGAAACTTTTGAAGTTATTTTTTGCGGAAGATACTTCTTTTTCGTATTTTTGTACCTCAAAAGTAATATCATTATCAATAAAAACAAAATACCTATGAGATTCAACATTTCAAGTACTGCTCTGAGCAGCAAGCTACTGACCCTCTCTAAGGTCATCAACAGCAAGAACTCACTGCCGATTCTCGACAGTTTCCTTGTCGAAGTGCACAACGGACAGGCTGCCATTACAGCTTCGGACAGCGAGAATGTGATGCAGACCATCCTCCCGTTGGACAACTGCGAGGGCGAAGGCAACTTTGCCGTCAACAACCACACCATTCTCGATGCCGTCAAGGAACTGCCCGAACAGCCGCTGACCATCGATGTCAATTATGACGAGTGGAAGATGTACATCACTTATCAGAATGGTTCCTACAACTTCCCTATCCAGAATGCCGACGAATACCCGAAGGCACAACCCATCAATGAAGGAGCTACTGTTCTGACCCTCGATTCATCGATACTTGCCGGCAACATCACGCGCTCTATCTTTGCAACTGCGCAAGACGAGTTGCGCCCCGTTATGAATGGTATATACTTCGACCTTACCGCCGATGCCTTGGCTATCGTAGCCAGCGACGGCCACAAGCTGGTACGCAACAAGAACTTCACCTTGAAGAGCGATACTCCGTCGGCCTTTATCCTGCCGAAGAAACCTGCCAGCCTGCTGAAAAACATACTGAGCAAGGATGGTGGTGATGTCACTATCAAATTCGACGACCGCTCGGCTGAAATCAGTTTTTCTGAAGGTTCACTATCCTGCCGACTCATTGAAGGACGCTATCCCAACTACAACAGCGTGATTCCGCAGGACAACCCCAACCAGATCACCATCGACCGCAGAAGCCTTCTCGGTGCTCTGCGCCGCGTGCTTCCCTTCGCAAGCGACAGCAGCCAGCTCATCCGCTTCCATGCCGAAGCCGGCACCCTGTCTCTCAATGCTGAAGACATCGACTTTGCTACCAGTGCCAAGGAAAATGTCACTTGCGAATATGGCGGTCAACCCATGAGCATCGGCTTCAAAGGCTCCAGCATGGTCGAAATTCTGAACAACCTTGAGAGCGACGATGTCATCATTCAGTTGGCAGACCCCTCTCGTGCAGGTGTCGTCATCCCTTCAGTTCAGCCCGACGACGAAGAAGTGCTGATGCTCATCATGCCGATGTTGCTCAACGACTAAGTCCTGTGAGCCAAGAGCTGGACTTCATTCAAGTTTAACCAAAAGAAATAGAATGAAACTAAACCTTACAAAGCCCCTGATTGTCTTCGACCTGGAGACAACGGGGCTTGATCTTGTAAAAGACCGTATCATCCAGATTTCCTATATCAAGGTGAATCTTGATGGTAGTGAGGAACGAGTCAACCAGTTTGTCAACCCTGGTTGCCCCATTCCCCCAGAAGTAGTCACTATCACTGGCATCACCAACGAGCAAGTAAAGGATGCCCCTTTGTTCAAAGACATTGCAAAAGACTTGCAAGCAGCCTTCAATGGTTGCGACTTCGCCGGCTTCAACTCCAACCACTTCGACATTCCCCTGTTGGCAGAAGAGTTTCTTCGTGCAGGCATAGACTTCGACTTTTCCAAGTGCCGTCTCATCGATGCACAAACCATCTTCCATAAGATGGAGAAGCGCAATCTTGCCGCAGCCTATAAATTCTATACGGGTCACAAGATGGAAGACGACTTCCAAGCCCACCTTGCCGACCAGGACACCGAGGCCACCTACCTTGTCTTGCAAGGACAACTCGACAAATATGCCCCAGGCATGCAGGAAGAGGAAGACCGTGTGCTCCACAACGACATGGACGAACTGGCAGCAATGTCCAAGATGAACGACAACGTTGACTTTGCCGGCCGCATTGTGTGGAAAGACGTCACCGACGCTCAAGGCAACGCACTTCTAGGACCTGACGGAAAACCGCAGCAGCAGGAAGTTTTCAACTTTGGCAAATACAAAGGCATGTCCGTTGCCGAAGTATTGCGCCGCGACCCCGGCTATTTCAGCTGGATGCTTGCCGGCGACTTCACCTACAACACCAAGCAGGTGCTGACCCGCATCCGTCTTCGCGAATTTAACAAACGCTGATACCACAAACGGAAGATTGGCATCTCTATCAATTTGAACAGACCGACCATGTTGAAAGGAAAGAAAATTGTTTTAGGCATTACGGGAAGCATTGCCGCCTATAAGGCATGCCTCATCATCCGCGGATTGGTGAAACAGGGAGCTGAAGTACAGGTGGTCATCACCCCTGCAGGAAAGGAGTTCATCACTCCCATCACCCTGTCGGCTTTGACCCACAAACCCGTCATCAGCGAGTTCTTTGCACAACGCGACGGCACATGGAACTCCCACGTCGATCTCGGTCTTTGGGCTGACGCCATGCTGATAGCCCCTTGTACGGCAAGCACATTGGGCAAGATGGCAAACGGCATTGCCGACAACATGCTCATCACCACCTATCTTTCCATGAAAGCACCGGTATTCTTCGCTCCGGCAATGGACCTCGACATGTATCAGCATCCTACGACGCAAGCCAACATCGAGCGTCTGAAGTCTTTTGGCAACCACATTATAGAACCTGCCAGCGGCTTCCTCGCCAGCGGACTCGAAGGGAAAGGAAGGATGGAAGAACCTGATGTTATTGTCGAAACGCTCTCCCGTTTCTTTGACGACAGCTGCGACAATAGCCTCAACGGCAAGAAGATTCTCATCACCGCAGGTCCTACCTACGAAAAGATAGACCCCGTACGCTTCATCGGCAACTACTCCAGCGGCAAGATGGGCTTTGCCCTTGCCGAAGAATGTGCACAACGTGGTGCTGATGTCACCCTCATAGCTGGTCCTGTAAGCGTGAAGTGTTCTGACACTATCCACCGCATCAACATAGAGAGCTGTCAACAGATGTACGAGGCTGCCACAGAAGCCTTCCCCCGCCATGATGCAGCCATCCTCTGCGCTGCCGTTGCCGACTTCCGTCCCGAAACGGTTGCCGAAAAGAAGATAAAACGTCAGGGCGACGACCTTGTCATCCGGCTGAAACCTACTCACGACATTGCAGCCTCACTGGGGAAAATGAAACAACCCCATCAGCGCCTTGTAGCCTTTGCCCTTGAGACCAACGACGAAGAAACCAACGCACAGCAGAAGTTGCAGAAGAAGAATGCCGACTTCATCGTGTTGAACTCCACACGCATTCCGGGCACAACATTCCAGAGTGACGACAACCAGATTACCATCATTTCTTCCGAAGGCAAAAAGGAATATGCCAAGAAGCCGAAAAGCGAAGTGGCGAAAGACATTATCGACGAGTTGGCAAAACGGTTGTAAACAGAACCTTGATGGCATAATGCTGTAAAGTTGTAAACGAAACAAGTAGCGCACATGAAAAAGACCATATTATCCCTATGCGGTATGCTGCTCCTCTCTTGCTTCACCCATGAGACAGTAGCACAAGAACTGCAAGCACGAGTCACCATCAACCGTAACCAAATACAGGGTACGGACGGCTCCGTCTTTGAGAACCTGCAACAAACGCTGGAGCAGTTCATCAACGACCGCCAGTGGACGAACCTGCAATTCCAGAAAAACGAGCGCATCGTCTGCAACTTCAACATTACCGTGACGCAATACAACCAAGCCGAAAACATCTTCACTTGTTCTGCCATCATTCAAGCCAACCGCCCCGTATATAATTCGGCTTACACTACCACCTTATATAATAATACCGACAAAGAGTTCACATTCCAGTTTGCTCAGTTCGACCAATTGGAGTTCAACGAAGAGAACATAGACAACTCGCTGACAGCCCTCATCGCCTACTATGCCTACCTCATCATCGGACTCGACCTCGACAGCTTTTCACCAATGGGTGGTGAAGACATATTGCAACGGTGCATGAACCTCACCAACAATGCACAGAATCTAAACTTCCCAGGTTGGAAATCCTTCGAAAACAACCGCAACCGTTTTGCCATCATCAATGACTACCTTGACGGAGCTATGAAACCGTTCCGCCAATTACAATACGACTACTATCGTACCGGTCTCGACGAGATGGCAAACAACGTCGAACGTGGACGCACCAATATCACAACCGCATTGGAAAACGATCTGAAGAAAGCACACGAAGACCGCCCGTTGAGCATGCTGCCACAGATTTGGACCGACTACAAGAAAGAAGAACTGGCAAACATCTATAAGGGTAAGGGAACCCAGAAAGAGAAAGAGAGCGTTTTCAACATTCTCTTCGGTATCAATGCAAGCCAAAGCAACACTTGGGAAAAAATCAAGGAATAATGCTAACGCAAGCCAAAGCAACAATCAAGGAATAATGCTGAAACACCTTCATATTCGCAACTATACACTCATCGAGGAACTGGACATTCCTTTCCAACCTGGATTCTCCGTCATCACGGGTGAGACAGGTGCAGGAAAGAGTATCATTCTGGGAGCCATAGGTTTGCTCCTAGGTCAGCGTGCCGATGCAAAAACCATCAAGAGCGGGGCTGCAAAATGCACTATTGAAGCATGCTTCGACCTCAGCCGCTATGGTGACCTGCGTTCTTTCTTCGATGAGAACGACATCGACTACGATACCGAAGACTGCATCTTACGACGCGAGCTTACCGCTACAGGCAAGTCGCGGGCTTTCATCAACGACACCCCCGTGCAACTCTCCCTGATGCGAACCCTTGGCGAACGGCTCATCGACATCCATTCGCAACACCAGAACCTCTTGTTGCAGAAAGAAGATTTCCAACTGAATGTTGTTGACATCATTGCCGATGATGCTCCAGAACTCTGTGCGTATCGTCAGGTTTATCAGACCTACAAGGAGAAGCTGACGGCTCTCGAACAGCTGAAGGCTTCGATAGAACAAAGCAAACGCGACGAGGAATATATCCGGTTCCAATATAAGGAACTGGCAAGTGCCGCGCTGGAAGAAGGCTTGCAGGAACAACTGGAACAGGAAAGCAGCACCCTCTCCCATGCTGAAGACATCAAGTCGGCACTCTACGATGCCGACCGCCTGCTCAATGGCGAGAACAACGGCATTGTGCAGAACATCCGTGCCGTTGCTCAGCAACTACAATCCATCGCCGAAGTGTTCCCCGCTGCCAAGGAATTGGCTTCACGCCTCGACTCCGCACATATCGAGTTGAAAGACATTGCCCAGGAAGTGAATACCAGTGCCGAAGACGCCGAATTCGATCCGGCACGCTTAGACCATATCAACGCACAACTCGACACTATCTACTCCTTGCAACAGCGGTTCCATGTCAATACCGTCAGCGAGTTACTGGCTATCCAGGCTGATTTCAAGAACCAGTTGGAACACCTTGACAATAGCGACGAAGCCCTTGCCGAACTGCAAGAAGACGTTCGTCAACAGCTGGAGACCTGCCATCAGAAAGCTGCTTTGCTGACCAAGAAACGCCAGCAAGCCGCCAAGAAGATAGAGAAAGAGATGCAGGAACGGCTCATCCCGTTAGGCATTCCCAACGTGCGCTTTGCCGTCAGCATCACTCCCGTCAACACACTCCCCACCCCACTGACAGCCAACGGCGCCGACAAAGTACAATTCCTTTTCAGTGCCAACAAGAGCACCCCCATGCAGCCTGTCTCCCAGGTGGCTTCTGGTGGCGAGATAGCACGCGTCATGCTCTCCCTGAAAGCGATGATCAGCGGAGCCGTAAAACTCCCCACCATTATCTTCGACGAGATAGACACAGGTGTCAGCGGAAAGATAGCACAGAAGATGGCACTCATCATGCACGAGATGGGGCAACACGACCGTCAAGTCATCTCCATCACCCACCTGCCGCAGATTGCCGCCCTCGGACAGACACATTATAAGGTGTATAAAGAAGAATCGGCAACAGCTACCATCAGCCACATGCAACTCCTCAACGACGAGCAACGCGTCAACGAAATTGCCCAGATGCTTTCAGGCGACAACATCACCGAGGCTGCCATCAGCAATGCCAAAGAACTGTTGGCAAACAGGTAAAAAGAAAGTTATAAAGATTCGAATAATGATCATGACCAAAAGAATATCCATCATCCTCTTCAGCATGCTTTGCAGCATGTCCATGCTGGCACAAAGCTCAGCGGTAAAGAAAACAGCCGATGCCGTCTTCTCACTTACAACCTTCAAGAACGACGGCAGCATTGTTGGAACCACCAACGGTGTGTTCATCGACAACGACGGAACCTGTATCAGCGCATGGAAGCCCTTCGACGGTGCTGATTATGCTGTTGTCATTGATGCCAAAGGCAACCGCCATCAAGTTGATGCCATCTATGGCGCCAACGAAATCTACGACCTCGTACGCTTCCGCATCGCCGACAAAGCACCAGCCTCCGCAAAAGCTGCTGCCACCCATGCTGCCACCTCTGCCAAAGTATGGCTGGTGCCCAACAAGAAGAGCGACAGTCCCAAGGAGGCAACCGTCAAAAGTGTTGAAACATTCATGGAGAAATATGCCTACTACGTTGTTGAATCACCTGTAGCACTCTCCCTCAACCTTGACCTGTACGAAGGTTGTCCCGTCGTCGATGCCAATGGTCAGCTTTTAGGACTCTATCACGTCAGCAGTAGCAACCAGAGTGTTACCGACTCACGATACACAGAAGAGTTCAAAGCCACGGGATTCTCTCTGAACAACGCCACACTCCGCCGCACCAACATCCGCATAGCCCTGCCTTCCGACATC
>Ga0247609_10003500_pt1 | contig 15932 bp, 19 predicted proteins | sample 172DNAGHGlowgp2_FD_193487 | JGI IMG/M metagenome (GOLD analysis project Ga0247609, IMG submission 193487) | Sheep rumen microbial communities from Palmerston North, Manawatu-Wanganui, New Zealand - 1728 DNA GHGlow gp2 | ecosystem: Host-associated > Mammals > Digestive system > Stomach > Rumen ...
AAATCCTCTCCCATGAAAAGAAGGAAACACACTTCCAAACTTGCCAAAAAATCTCGCTGGACTTCCTCTGATTGGGGATTATTTTTTACATTTGCAGAAGTGGACGCTTTATAAGCGGACATTATGGAAAAAGTTTACTGTGAAATGGATGCTAAAATGGATAGATTCTATCTGAGGCTATTTCCTTGAAACTGAATAAGATAATTTGAGTCAACCTGTAAATTAACAAAATGGCAAAGAAAAATTCTAAGGAGATGCGAGGTAACGACGAACCGATGTTAGTCAAATCGCATGACATTCGCCTGGATGAGGAGTATGTCAATTGGATAGCGGATATTAAGCATCGCTATCGTTCGACGCAAGTGAAAGCAGCCGTAAAAGTAAATGGGGAGAAACTGAAACAACTTGTTTCAGTAATGTTGCCCGATGACTATGACAAGAAAATCAAATATAATAGACTGTTACTGAATTAGAACGAAATGATGACAATAGAAGAAATACAGACTTGTAAAGAATCTCAGACATTCGATTGTAAGAGCATTCAGATTGATCCCAAAGCATTGGCAATACCCATTGTTGCTATGGCTAATGCAGATGGCGGTGTACTTGCTATTGTGTTTCGGATAGAATGCGAAAAATTGAGGGCATTGATGGGAATGAGGCGAGATTGAATGAGTTACTTCGAGTTCCATTCGACTTCTGCAATCCGTCTGTAAAAGTGAAGTGCGAGTACCTGCCATGTACAGATTATGAAGGACGTGAAAATCGTATTCTGCTCATGCATATTCCAGCGAGCGTTCAACTTCATACCAATCAAGCAGACGAATGTTTTATGCGTGTTGGAGACAAGAGCAAGAAACTCAACTTTGATGAGCGCATGCAACTCCTCTATGACAAAGGAGAGCGTTATTACGAAGACAAGGATGTTTATGGAGCTTCCATCGATGATATAGACATGAATCTTGTTAATGATTACATGGGTGTTGTGGGCTATGGAAAGTCTGGCATGGAGTATCTGAGAGAGAACAATGAGTTTATAATAGAGACAGATGGAAAACAGAAGATAAGTACTGCGTGCATTCTTCTCTTTGGCAAGAATCCGCAACGTTTCTTTCCTCGTGCTCGTACTCGTTTCATCCGTTATGAAGGAAAAGAGGAAAAAGTCGGACGAGAAATGAATGTTGTCAAGGATGTGACATTTGAGGGTGCTATTCTCCAACAGGTACGAAACACGATTGACTATTTGGAAACCCAGGTTCGCGAACATTCGTTTCTTGGTGAACATGGACAATTTATCACTCGTCGTAATTACTCAAAGTATGCCTTACAAGAGATGGTGGTCAATAGTTGTTGTCACAGGGCATATAATATCAAGGGGACCGAGATACAAATTAAGATGTTTGATGACCGACTAGTTTTTGAGACTCCTGGAGACTTGCCAGGACTAGTTCGACCTGACAACATTCGTCATACCCATTTCTCTCGCAACCCAAAGATTGCCCAATATCTTAAGGCATATAAGTATGTCAAGGAGTTTGGCGAAGGTATTGACCGTATCTGCAATGAATTGGAGACCAAAGGTTGTGCCATTCCGTCGTTCCATGTTGATGCTTTTATTTTGAAAGCGACATTGAGGGCGGAATGGGTATCAGAAAATGAGTTAGAACGTCCAAGTACTGCCCAAGTACCGCCTAAGTACCGCCCAAGTAGAAAAGTTGATTTCTGTAATGGACAGCGAGTATATTAGCGTACATGATATTATGAGCTTATGTGGCATTGTAAGACGTAAAACCATTCAAGATAGTTACATTACCCCAGCACTTACAGATGGCAGTATAGAGAGGAAATATCCCAATCAGCCTAAAAGACCTGATCAAATGTACTGCCTTACAGAACTTGCCAAAGAATGGAAGAAGAAAACACAAGATAATAATTAATAACAACAATTACTATGGATAAATTAACATCAAAGCCATTAATGCCTCATATTCATTATGTGGGTAGTGGTTATAGCGGACATTGGGAGGTGAACCATAACACAAACGGATAAAATCCTCTCCCATGAAAAGAAGGAAACACACTTCCAAACTTGCCAAAAAATCTCCCCGACCTTCCTTTGATTGGGGATTATTTTTTACATTTGCAGTATGCTTCATGGTGTACAGACGAACAAGGAGAAATGTCAGGTAAACCATACGGAACCTTTGTCAGAAAGAAACTTCAGCCTGCAGATTAGATGTTTCTATCACACTAAACATCATTTGTCCGACGCTATTAGAATAATTCGAACACTTTCGGACAAATGGTAATACTTACAAAATTCAATAACATTAAGAGACTCATATAATGGAAGAACAAAATAATCCTATAGTAATATACCAAAGTGAGGATGGTAATACTCGCATTGAGGTAAAGCTTGAAAACGAGACCGTTTGGCTTACGCAACAACAATTGTGCGATTTGTATCAGACATCACGTACCAACGTTGTTGAACACATACAACATATTTACGAAGAGGGAGAACTTGAAGAGTCTGCAACCTGTCGGAAATTCCGACAGGTTCGTCAAGAAGGTTCTAGAATGGTGGGAAGAGAGTTGCCTTACTATAATCTTGACATGATTAGTTCCCTCGGCTATCGTGTTCATAGCAAGGTTGCGACTCATTTCCGCAAATGGGCGACAGAGCGCTTGAAGGAATACATCATCAAGGGCTTTACCATGGATGACGAACGATTAAAACAGCTAGGAGGAGGTAACTATTGGAAAGAGCTTCTTGACCGCATACGCGACATACGTTCAAGTGAGAAGGTTATGTATCGTCAGGTTCTCGACCTATATGCCACAGCAGTAGATTATGATCCAAAGAGCGATATGTCCATTGAGTTTTTCAAGATTGTACAAAACAAACTGCATTTTGCAGCTCATGGTCATACCGCTGCTGAAGTTATCTTTGAACGGGCTGATGCAGAGAAGGATTTCATGGGTATGAGTAATTTCAAAGGTGATTGGCCGACATTACGTGATGCTAAAATTGCGAAGAATTACCTTATGCCAAATGAACTTAAGATTCTGAATAACATTGTATCTGGATATTTCGATTTCGCAGAAATCCAAGCTCTCCGTCATCATCCAATGTATATGGATGATTATGTGCGCCAGCTTGACAATATTCTATCATCCACAGGAGAACAAGTTCTTCTGGATGCAGGGAAAGTGAGCCACGACGAAGCCATGAAGAAAGCGGAGACAGAATACCGCAAATGGCAAGTTAATACCATTTCTCCCGTTGAACAAGCATATCTAGACAACATCAAAGCTATAAGCAAAAAGGGTGGAAAGCAATAGAAATAGAGACCATTTGTCCGATGCTAACAAATAGATTTTGTGGACTTCGAACATATGGTCTAGACCAACTTACTAAAGGAGGGAAAAGGGCTCTGCTTAAAGGAACAATATAAATTGTACGAATGTACCAAATATAACCCTGACAAAAAATCTTCCTGGACTTCCTTTGGTTGGGGATTATTTTTTTTTATATTTGCAGATGTATGCGCCATAAAGAGTATACAGACATATAGAAAAACGTTTACTGACGTTTCCTTTGACGCTTCAAAACTTCGGAAATTTTGAGACTCAGTCAAAGAAAAAGCAACGGTGAACGCTTACGTTGGTGTGCATTGATTTGCAATGCCTTGGTTTTGTGTTTTTATACATGAAACGAGGTGTTGTGTCATTCATAGCCATGCGTGGGCTTCGAGTTGCTCGATCTTACTGAGTAAGGCAATCCGAAGGCCGTGAAGCGTGGGAGAGAGTAACAAGATTCCCACGTTTTTCTTTTTTATATATAACAGTCTTTTAGGGGAGTCAAGACGAATTGAAATTATATGCAACGAAAAATTGAATTTCCCGTCACATGTCTTGAATGTAATAAATTTCAGGTGAATGCAGATCTTGCTTTATACGCAAAAGAATCTATAACTGCTGCATGCTACAAGTTTACAGAACGATTCTATATACATCAACATGTGGAAGAAGGGACTGTGATTATTGTGTTCGAGTCAAAAAACAGTAATGTCGTTTCTGAAGAGATTGTCAAACAATTCTGCAATGAACTCATTGATCAACAGGTTCGTCACAATACGAATCTGCAGTTTGGTCATATACGTGATTTGATAGTTGAGGAAGCATTTAAACCTGTGAACAAATGAAAGATTATCAGATACTTCCTTTCCACTTCGCCCGCTTCAACGATTCGGAATACTTGCTAACGAATGACGTTGGCGAGTACATCTTCCTTAGTAAAGAGGATTTCGAGAAGTTCATCAATAAGGAATTGGATGTGAAATCAACGGTGTTCCAAGACATTGCATCTAAGCAAATTGCCACGACCGACAAAGTGGAGGATGTGGTGAATATGTTGGCTACTAAGTTTAGGACAAAAAAAAGCATATTGAGAGATTTCACCAGCCTGCACATGGTAGTGCCTACCTTACGCTGCAATTCCAGTTGCATCTATTGCCAAGTGGCGCGAAAAAACATGGACGACCACGAGGCGGACATGACGAAGAATATGGCAAAGAATGTGGTGAAGACCATCTTCGAGTCGCCGTCGCCCTGTATCAAGATTGAGTTCCAAGGTGGCGACCCCTCGACATACTTTGAAATGGTGAAATACATCATTGAGGAAGCAGAGTGGCAAAACGTTTTCAAGAAGAAAGGCCTCGGCTTTGTGATATGCACCAATGTCACTTTGCTTACTCCAGACATGGTGAAATACTTGAAGAAGCACAAGTGCGATATTTCCACCTCGCTTGACGGACCAAAGGAACTGCACAACACAAACCGCCCGCTACAGGACACGACGCATACCCATGAGAAGTTTGAGGCGAACATCAAAATGATTCGTGAGATATGCGGACAGGATAGCGTGTCAGCCCTAATGACAACATCGAAATACAGCCTCGGCCACTTCAAGGAAATCATCGACGAGTATGTGCGGATGGGTTACAACAATATTTTCCTTCGTACTTTGAATCCGTATGGGTTTGCCAAACAATATAAGGAGAAGATAGCATACCCCGTGGAGGATTTTATCGAGAACTTCAAGGAAGGTCTCGACTATATCATAGAACTGAACAAGCAGGGTACTTTCTTCATTGAAGGGTATGCGGCTCTGCTGCTGAAACGAATTCTCACGCCATTTGCTACAGGCTTCGTGGACTTGCAGTCACCCGCCGGTGTCGGCATTGCAGGAGCAGTCTATGACTGGGATGGCAATGTCTATGTGGCCGATGAGGGCAGAATGCTTGCACGATTCAAGGACTACTATTTCAAGTTGGGCAATGTGAATGATGACAGTTATCAATTTATGTTCAATAGCGAGAAACTGCATCATATCATCGAGAACGCTTGCACGGAATGTTTGCCAATGTGCTCTGAGTGTGTTTTCCAACCCTATTGTGGAGCAGACCCTGTACGCAATTATTCGGAACAGGGCGACATAGTGGGTCATCGCCCTACGAGCGAAATGTGCAAGAAGAACACAGCCATCATGCACTACTTGTTTGAATTGCTGAAGAAGCACGACCCAGAGATAAACAGAATATTTTGGTCTTGGATACAATAAAATTATAATTATGAAAAAGGTATTGATAACTATCGTTTCTTTGTTTTATGCCATTTCAGGGTATTGCCAAGCAAAAGCGTTATACCTAAAAAGTAAAGAAACTATAAAGTTCCAAACATGGGATACGATTTATGCAGCCAAATCCAAGGGGAATGTCGTGAAGCTTAAGGATAAGGAAGGAAAAGAGTATAGATGCGAATTAGATGCGGATGGTAGTGAATCCAATAGCACAATAGAAATAGATGGTGACTACTATCATATCCACATTCACAAGGGAGGTGTTCCTTGTCATCACGGAATTATATTAATGGATGAAAAGATGAAATTGTTCTTTAAAGACAATGCAAAATCGCGTTCAAATCATTTTGATCATTTCTCTCACATGTCCCATTATTCATCAAAATTGTAACCTATGAAGCAGATAAACGGGACACCATTCAATATCGAAGCGGACATCCTTGGCCGAATAACGCTGAAGGGAAAGAGCATCTTCAACCGCAAGGACGAGATACTTGTAAAAGTAGACGCAAAAGACTTGCCGTCTGGCTATGCTGCATTAATTACAAACAGCACGGAAATTAGTGGAGGAAAGCCATGTGTGGGGAATGTGCAAACGCTCGATGAATTTAACGAGGGCGATGTGGTGCTGATAAACAAGAAGGGTGAAATCGTATTCCTTTACGAGATAAAGTCGTTGCATAATGCCATCTTTGCCACAGAGCGTTGCAATCATCGCTGTATCATGTGCTCTCAGCCGCCAGTTGCGGAGGAAGAGGACAAAACGCCCTTCAACCTTAAACTGATTTCGCTGATAGACAAGAATACGATAGAGGTTGGTATTACAGGTGGCGAGCCTACGCTGATAGGCGACAAACTCTTTGACCTTATTAAGCAGATACAGAAGTACCAGCCGAAAGCAGGAATCAGTCTGCTAACCAATGGAGTGAAGTTTGCCGATAAGGAATACGCTATGAAACTGGCTTTGTGCAAGCATCACGACCTGCAAATAGATGTGCCGATATTCTCAGACATAGCCGACGAGCACAACCGCATAGTAGGAGCAAAGACTTTCTATAAGACGGTACAGGGACTCTACAATCTTGCGTTGTTTCATCAGCGAATCGGATTGAGAATCGTAGTGCATAAGCAAACCTACAAGCGTTTGCCGCAATTGGCCGACTATATCTATCACAATTTCCCGTTTGTCAGCCAAGTAGCATTCTTGCAAATGGAAACGACAGGTTTCGCAGATACCAACCTCGACGAATTGTGGATAGACCCATACGATTACAACGAGGAACTGAAGCAAGCCGTCTTGCTGCTGGCCAATCGTGGCATCTGCACTCGTGTTTACAATGCCCAACTGTGTGTGCTGCCTCGCGAAATTAGGGAGTTTGCAGTAAGTTCAATCTCTGATTGGAAGGACACCTATTTACCTGAATGTGAAGGCTGTAAACTTCGTCAACAGTGCGGAGGTTTGTTTGCTTCTAATCAGAAGCATCATAGTACACACATAAAGCCTGAACTAAAGTATACTCCTATGCCACCGCCTGTTGACGGGAATACGACAATATCCCCTTTCTTGGAGAAATATTTAACAGATGAATTATTGATTCAATTCAATAATCCAATTATCTATGATGTACCATGTGGATATGGAAGACATTTACAATGGTTGGCGAATATGGGATATGAAGTGCATGGTATTGATTTAGATCCCAAAGCACTAAACTTCGTAGAAAAATGGAAAGAACAGTATGAAATGAAAAGAGTATTTGTCTCTAAGGTGGATATTGGTAGTTTAAATGTTCAAACATGCTGTGATATTATGCTAAATATACATCTGTATTCAAAAGAAATTATGCAAATACTATCTCAGATGGTTAATTTTAATGGTTTACTCGTGATAGAGACACCAGAAATACATGGCGAAAATCATTTAGAATTACCAAAACAAGGGGAAGTTTGTGAATATCTTAAATCACAAAGATATGAATTGATAACTTATGAAGAAAGTGTCCCACAAAAAGGGCATGTTTCTGTCAAAGTAATTGCACGAAAATTGGCGCAAGCCAAGAGTGATTGTTAATTATATGTTTAACCAATTAAAAAGGAGGTTCAATGAAAAGAGTATTGTTTCTTTTGGTCTCTGCCCTTTTTGCTGGAACGGCTTTTGCTTCCAACCTTACAAAGGAGGTTGTCTCTCGAGTAAGTGGAGATGAAGTTGTTCTGTCCGATAATCAGAACCAAACTCTGATTCTTGAGAAGGCTTCCGATGCGATGCAACTTAATCAGTGGCACTATTCACATAGTTCGCATGCATCACATTCTTCTCATAGCTCGCACAGATCACACTCTTCGCACTACTCAAGTAGGTTTTGAGTAATTTTTAGTCACTGGACTCGATTGTCCAGTGACTTTTCATTATTTTATTTATTACATTAATCTTTTGTTGCATATTGTGGATAATTGTATAATTAATTTATCAGCAGACGAAGCAAGACAATTCTTTTTGAGACAGGAATCGTATTGCAATATTGGGTTGCCTAGGTATTTTGATTTCAAAAAACTTTTAGGCCTCATGTGTGTTTGTTTAGAAGGAAAGCGTTTTGCTTTTCATAATCCCAATAACAAGAAGAAAGAAAGTGATGTATGGGATAATGATCCTAAAAACATCGAAAGTGTCAATTATCATTTCTTTCAAAACAAAGATGGAAGGTTTTCTTGGAGACCGTTGCAAATAATTAATCCTGTGTTATATGTTTACATGGTCAAAGAAATAACAAAAGAAGAGAATTGGACATTAATACAAGAAAGGTTTCAAGAATTTACAAAGAATGACAAAATCAAATGCTATAGTTTACCTAATAACAATTTGACGAGACAGAATGACAATGCAAATGTAATTCTAAATTGGTGGGAAGAAATTGAGCAACAATCCATAAAGTTGGTAATGGATTTTAACTATCTGATGACAACGGATATAACAGATTGTTATGGTTCGATTTATACGCACTCTATCACATGGGCAATGTGTGGAAAAGAAAATGCAAAACGTATTCTCCACAAAGACAGAAATGGCATACCACAAAAAATAATTAAACAATATGAAATAGGTGATTTTATTGACTTAGATATTGAGGCTATGTCATATCAGCAGACAAATGGCATCCCTCAAGGTAGTGTTTTGATGGATTTTATTGCAGAATTAGTGTTGGGTTATGCAGATTTGTTGTTGACGGAAGAGATAGATAAATTGTCGAAAGAAAAAGATAATGAGACATTGTCAAACTATAGGATTTTACGTTATCGTGATGATTATCGCATCTTTGGCAACTCTCAGGAGGATGTTATCAAAATAGCTAAAATTTTGACAGAGGTTTTGGCTGGTCTTAATTTCAGACTCAATACTCAGAAAACAATGATAACGCAAGATTTGATAAACGGAGCAATTAAACCAGACAAGTTGTATTACATCACTAATGGCTACAAGGATTTGGAAGAAAAAGATAACAAATACAGTTTGCAAAAACATTTGCTGCGTATCAATAATTTAGCGCAAGAGCATCCGAACTCAGGTTCTGTTCAAAAATCAATGGACCAGTTTTTCAAAAGAATTTCAAAATGGGAAAATCTGGACTTATACAAAGAGTTCGGTTCTCCTGATGTTTTAATTAGCATATTGACAAACATAGCTTTCAATAATCCAAGGGTTTATAAAACATTCGCTGCTATAGTAAGTAAAATTTTATCACAAGAACCAGATGTCAATAAGAAAAAAGAGGCTATTGATAAAATTTTGAAAAAGTTCGACCAGTTACCAAATGTCGGCTACTTGGAAATATGGCTTCAGAGGTTGGCTATAAAAGAAAACCGCGACAAGGATTTTTCAGAGCCTTTATGCCGATATGCTGCAAATCTCAATGAAAATATTTGGAACATTGATTGGTTAAAAGAAGACATAAAGAAGATATTTCAAAACAACCGTTGCATTGATGAAGTTGAAATAAACAACTTGCCTGAATGTATAGAATATAAAGAAATTGGAAGTTTTGGTAGGTATGAGTGATTTATAAAAAAATATTGATTTAGACTATTCTTGCTTATTGACGCAAAATAGAAATCAACCAAATCGTCTAAGCAATAGCTTCGTCGTTATCTTGGCAATCCAATGCAAACATACTATCGTCCGAACAGTGGCTTGTTCTGTAGTACTCCGCTTTTGGGAAATGACACCGTGTATTTTCTCAATCTCCGCCGTCCAATCGTGATAGATGTGGAAAATGTTGCTCCCGTAGAAATTCCATCAGATTTGCCAAAGGAGTGTGACGGAATCATTTTCAAGAATTTTGGCAAATACAAAATCACAGCTTTTTACGTTATAGATAAGAATACGTAAAGTATGAGTTTTTAACGGAATCATCTAAATGTACAACAATGAGATTTTATGATGGATTAGAAAGACGATTCATTCCATACAAGGGATGGATGAAAGTAAACAAGGATGCTTCAGTAGTTAGGGATGAGTTAACCTATGAAGATGGAGACGAAGGTCCATACAAAATAATTGATAACATTGAAGCGTTTTATCGTGGTACAACTCATGGTCATGTGCTGTATAATTTGAAAGATTCCACAGAAAAATTAATCCTCTCTAAGTGGGTGCGAAAAATAACATATTATTCATCTCTCGGATATTATCTTATTGAAGACAATAATGAGGATGAACTTGTTCCTCTAAGAGATGTCAAGGGTGGATTTCGGTTAAGTGACTATCGTGAATGGCATTCTGTTGTTACGGAAGATGGTAATATAATAGAGGATTCTTGTTTGATAAATAGTCTAAGGAGGCTTAACCATCGAGGTTTTTGTGGGCGCTTCAATGTAGGAGGTTTTGTCATAGAAGATGGCAGATGGCTAGAAAATGAAAAATGTGACAAAGATATGTCTAATTACTCTGCTGCAATGTGGGCAGATAGTGGCAGTTGGGGAATGAATGTAATAAACGATTCGGGTTACAAACATCTCTCTTATGGACAAGGTGATATGATAATAAACTATGCTCATGAAGTGCTGTGTAGTAAAATAGGCACAATCTTTTTAAAGAAAGACTCTTGGTGGTATCTTAGGTTTCTCAATGGGCGTATGATGAAATGTTTTTGTGACGAATAAATATTGTATTATGACCGACAAACTCACCATCACCACCCAATCCGGTCAGACCATTGAAGCAACTGCTCCGGTTATCATTTCAGCGAGTCGCAGTACTGATATTCCTGCGTTTTATGCCGAATGGTTTATTAACCGGTTAAGGGAAGGCTATGTCGTATGGAAAAACCCATTCAACCAGCAACCTATGTATATATCTTTCAAAAACACGAAGGCGATTGTGTTTTGGACAAAAAATCCCAAACCTCTTATTCCACATTTGCATGAGATAGATTATAGTGAAATAAAGTTTTTCAAGATAATTCGTTCAAATCTAAAGATTGTATCAGACGAAATTCTTCTTGAAAATATAGATGGAATTGATGAAAATTATTTAGCACAAGATATATGCTTTGACTACTTCCAAATCTATGAAGATTATTTTGACTCAATTATCTTATCAAATATTGTAAATCCAAAGGAGGGTGCATTCACGATTGTAGCAAATAGTGATAATAACAAAGAGTAATGATCAACTATGGAAACAAGAATAATTCACTGTAATAAAAAAGAAAAAATCATTTTGACTTCCGAAGAGAAATCGAATGGATTGGACATAGCTCTTGTTGACGAAGGAGGAGTCCCAATAGCCAGATATAGTTTTGATGTGGAAAAGTTAAAATATTTAGATAGTATCACTTACCTGTCAGATAATGTGAGGGTTTCATTTGGAGGTATAACTCCTTCTATGTTATATGAATTTAGCTCGAGCCAATTCACATAATGTTATATTACAAAACAAGTACCTTATCAAATGTTTGATTTTCAAGGCGTTTGAGGCTGTGAGTGTATATTGTTGTCTGTTCTATTTGCATAAGTTAAATTTTTTACATTACAGTGGCAATTCATACTGCAAATTCATCCTACAAGACAATAAGATTAAATCTTTGCTGGTTGATTTCCTTCATATTATTCCAAATTTCCGCCATCATTGGCACTTTTTGGTAATGCAAAGATAATGGGTTTTTATTCATTCAACTGAATGCGGACGACTAAAAAGCGCCAGTAGTGGCAATTTTTGGTCGTATTAACAATTAGAAACAAGTAATACACGCCTACCCAATAGCCACCCCCTTCATCCCAATCCCATAGCGGTTTGATTCGTACCGATACCTTTCCACGACAATGTTATAGTTGAGATGGTAGTCTGACGATAATTGTGCTAGTCTCTTTAGAATATACTGATTCGACAAACTTTTGGTGCCTGCGGACATCATCTTGTTCCATGTCTCCCTTGGAATGAGAATGTCTTCGGCGAATCTGTTCGCCTCTTTCTCTAGCTTGTTTTCTCGGGAATAGGTTTCGTCCGAAGAAATAAATATCGTCTCTTTGTCCCCATCCATGTGTAGTGCGATATGCCCAAGCTCATGCAGGACATTAAATATCAATTTACTCATGTCATTATAGCGGTGTGTCACCACAATGGCTGGATAATCAGTCATCTGGATGGCTACTGCGTCAATAGGTGTTTTCTCCAGCTTCGTAACTACCTGATACGATATGCCATGACTGTAAAGGATATTCTTTATGTCCATCTCTTTTATGCCTCCCTTGTGGGTCATCCTGGCTATCTCCATGGCTGCATCTTTGGCACTTGACCTTGAAAATGCCGCCTTCGGCCTGTCTCTTCTGGATGCGATGTAGGCCAACAAGAGCCACGTCGTCTGGTTCTTCTCCTCAATGTCCAGCTTGTCACTTTTCTTATAGCGTGTTTGCATAATGAATTGCTGGTGATCGATTTCAAGGGCAGGAAATCCCAACATCTCTTCCAACCTAGACAACTTGTCCTGAATAAACAACGACGGATGAATGGACAGCCGCTTGTATAACTCCGGAAGGTTTAAAATGTCGGAAAGAATCCTTTCCTTTTTGATGGCGGCCGCTTCTTGCTCGTCCCTTATAGCAACATTCTTAGAATCAATCTCGTACTGAGACTGCAGGTTTAGCCAAAACTCAGAAGGAATATCTAGTGCCAACTCTAATTTGGCCGCAATGGCAGGAGTGATGTTCTCCCCCTTGAGTAGCCGGCTCAGATTGGATGTTTTCATACCCATCCTGAAAGCCAACTCCTTCTGCGACATTCCTCTCGCTTTTATCTCATCCTTAACGATTTCCGTAGGGTGGACTGCTGCGAATGGAATATGTTCCGTATATTTATTTGTCTCCATAATGCTCGTTGATTTCAATTAGTTTGATCCTAATACCATTCTCAAATTCCTCGAAGATTAGCCTATATTTTGACGTGTATCCAATCCTCACACTAGATTTGCCAGACAACCCATATTTCAGTTTCTCATAATGCAATTGTTGGAATTTTTCCAACCCGACAACATTCTTTGTAACTCTCAAAATTTGCATCACCTTATCCAAATCCCGAAGGAATGTCTTGTTGCTCTTTAGCTTTTTATAGCGCTTGTCTGCGCTATTATGAGTAGATATCAATATTTTAAGCTCTTCATCTTCGAATTCAATAATCATAAACAACAAAATTTCGGTACAAAAATATAAAAAATTATCAAAAGTGATAACTTATGGTAGAAAATTCCATATGCACTTTTCGTTTGTAAAATTACTACTTTCCCCCATTAAAGCAAAATATTCTCTCCCCAAACTCGAAATAGTTTTTATCGCTTAGTAGAACTTTTTTGTCATAAAAATAGTACTTTTGCATATAGATGTCACCAAAGCTCATCATTAAATTTCAACCTTCCCATGCTCGATAAACTCTCCATAAAAATACAATCCGGCGAACTCGTTGAAGCCTCCGTCCCCGTTATCCTCTCCGCCAGTCGTTCAACGGATATCCCCGCTTTCTACGCCCAGTGGTTTATCAACCGTTTGCGGGCGGGCTACTGCGTGTGGTACAACCCGTTTAACCAGAAGCCTACCTATGTGTCGTTCCAAAACTGTAGGGTGGTGGTGTTCTGGACAAAGAACCCTCGTCCGCTGATTCCTCTGCTGCATGAGCTGGATGAGCGGGGCATCCACTACTACTTTCAATTCACCCTCAACGACTATGATAATGAGCACTTCGAACCAAACGTGCCCAACGTAGCGCAACGGGTACAGACTTTCCGTGAACTGTCCGATCGTATCGGTAAGGAACGTGTCATCTGGCGTTTCGACCCTCTCATCGTCACCCCGCAACTCTCGCCTCGTGACCTGCTGGTGAAGGTGTGGAATCTAGGCAACCAACTCAAAGGATTGACCGACAAACTTGTCTTTAGCTTCATCGACATCAATGGCTACCGCAAAGTACAGTCCAACCTCGTGAAGGAGACCAACCAATTCTCGAAGGAATCTATCGAACAGGCGGAGTTCACCCAAGCACAGATGAACGAGATTGCCGACGGCCTCGCTAAATGCCGCGACCGCTGGCACGATGAGGGTTGGGACCTGCAACTCGCCACCTGCGGCGAACAGATCGACCTCGACAAGTATGGCATCGAACATAACCGCTGCATCGACGGTGAACTGATGAAACGTCTCTGGGCAGACGATAAGGATTTGCTCTACTACCTCAACTACGGCGAACTGCCCGACAAGAATTCCTTGTTCGGTATGGATTTCAGTCGTCCGCCCTTATCGCCCGAAAAGATGAAGGACAAAGGGCAACGCAAACTCTGCGGCTGCATGATGAGCAAGGATATCGGTATGTACAACACGTGCAGCCACTTCTGCGTCTATTGCTACGCTAATACAAGTAAGGAGAGTGTTCAGAAAAATAATGTCAAACACCATCCTGATTCGGAAAGTATTATCGGATAATGGTCTGTTTTTATTCCGATATTTTGCGAAAATATCGGAGTATATTTCATATATTCTGTAAAAATATCGGAGTTTGTATCTAATAAAATTGCAAATTATCGGAGTTTACGTCTGAAAAAATTGCAAATTATCGGAGTTTGTGTATATTTGCACAAAAACGAATTAGGTATGATAGACGAGAAAGTTATACTGCAAGTGCTTGAGGAACAGAGAGAAGAAGTGCTCAATTATACAACTGACCTCTGGGTGAGGCGTGATGAAGAACAATTTTTTGAGTTCGATAGCCAGCTGGCACAGGTGGTGATAGGTGTCCGACGGAGTGGAAAGTCAACACTGTGCCATAAAGTATTGAAAGAACACGACGTTACATATGCATACGTCAACTTCGATGATGACAGGCTTGTAGGTATGCAGACGCATGAACTGAATCTCTTGTTGACGAGCCTCTATCAAGTCTATGGCGTTGATGTCAAGTATGTCTTTTTCGATGAAATACAAAATGTAGATGGCTGGCATATCTTTGTCAACCGATTGTTGCGGTCGGGCCTTCGTGTTTTTATTACGGGTAGCAATGCCAAATTGTTGAGTGGCGAGTTGGCAACGCATCTGACAGGAAGGTATAATGAAATTCGTTTGTTTCCTTTCTCGTTCGCGGAATATTGCGTCTATCATACCATTGATACAAAATCACTTACGACAAAGGCAGAAGCCATTCGGCGGAATGCTTTCGTTCAGTATGTCAATGATGGCGGGTTCCCCGAAGTTCAGTCTTTAAACAACAAACGAGGCTATATGCAAAGCTTGTTAGAAGCAGTCTTACAAAAGGATATCCAGCAACGTTTTAGAATACGCAATGTGGATATTCTTCGAAAAACGTCCTATCAGTTAATTAGCACACCGTGTCAAGTCGTTAATTATGATGAATTGTCGGAGGTGTTGAATGTTTCTGACAAAACTTTACGAAACTACGTCGATTATCTACGTCAAGCGTTTCTTGTTCAATTGCTGCCAAAATTTTCATTCAAAAGTAAAGAGAGGATTGTGGGAGAAAAGGCATATCTTGTAGATACTGGTTTGGAAAACAATCGAGACTACTCTATGGCGGCCGATAATTTAGGATGGCGACTGGAAAATGTGGTGTATATTGAATTGCTACGTCGTTGCTCTAATAAATATTTAGATGTTTATTATTACAAGCCAACCTCTAATTCAAAAGAAATTGACTTTGTAGTTTGTAATCAGAATACTCCCCAAGAATTGATACAAGTTGCATACGACATAAGTTCTCCAAAAACCTTCAATAGAGAAACATCAGCTTTGGTGGACGGAG
>Ga0247609_10003505_pt1 | contig 15923 bp, 16 predicted proteins | sample 172DNAGHGlowgp2_FD_193487 | JGI IMG/M metagenome (GOLD analysis project Ga0247609, IMG submission 193487) | Sheep rumen microbial communities from Palmerston North, Manawatu-Wanganui, New Zealand - 1728 DNA GHGlow gp2 | ecosystem: Host-associated > Mammals > Digestive system > Stomach > Rumen ...
GGTGGAGTATAGTAAGAAGAAGTTGCCCGTTACGCCTTATGCTAACGTGGAATTCTTCAATGCCTGGAGCCTGCAGAAGACGCGTTTCACCGCTGGTCTCGATTGGGACATCTCCAAACAGCACACCCTTGGTGCTTTCTATCGTTACCAAAGTGTTCGTAACGATGATGACGACAACGAGCCCAACTGCCATCTCTTGGGCGTAAGTTATAAGTTCAAGTTCTAATTTCATAATAAAAGCCTCGCCAATTGGCGGGGCTTTGTTAAAAGTTCCCCTCCTGAGTAGGAGGGGATAGGGGTGGCCTGATCAGACTCACGGTCTTCTAAATATCATTTCAAATCCTTTTCGACAATGTCGTTCCCATTCAGGTTTTGTGTACCCTGACTCAAACTGGGCCATGGCTAATACCACTTTGCCCATACCCTCGTAATTGAACTTCAGACGTTCGTCCTCTTTCAGTCCGGCTTTTTTTGCTACGAAGGCCGCATACACATCCGCATGGTTGCGCTTGTCACTTGGCGGTGCCCAGCGGTTGATGATCATGCGTATTGTTACACAATGGTGGCGATAGTAGTAGCTCTTCATTATGGCCCACATGGCACGGAAACCATAGTCCATATCGACAAACTGTTTGAACTCTACATCCTGCGAAGGACGTATCTCGCCGTTAAACATATCCGTCGATTTGCGGATATTACCTGGATTGCAATTTCTTTCAGCTCTTGATAGTTTCATATTACTAACTTATTTCTTAATTATTCTATCCAAAAATCATCTTCAAATTCATGTTTGTAAATGCTCCTATCCTTTACGTAACGGGGTGCTTCAACCATGAGTGTTTCCAGATTGTAATGGCGAAGCGCCTCTACGAACATCATATAGTCCGCGCGTTTCAGGGGTAGGAAATAGTCACTCTCGTCACAAAGATACAGGTCAACACCGAAGTCTGTCCATCTGGAGCTGTTCAGTGGTTCAATCCACATCTTTGTCAGTCGGTTCAGTTTTAGCAGGGGGCAAATAGGCCATGGAGCCTTGCCCTTGCGCAGGTTGAGGGGGAGGCCACCCCTCGGCATACTGCGATCTTCCGTAAAGTTGATACGCAGGTTTGTCTGCCAGGTGGCCTTCCAACTCTTCTGCCTGTCGCCGGCTGTTAGTACCAGTCGGCCACGTTCCACATCCTCATAACGGGTGATGTCGGTCAGCGTCAATAATACGTCGCTCATGCCTACTTCTCCTCGTCGTTTTCGGATGTCTCGTCAACCTCGGGCTCTTCCCAATTACCATGCTTCATTTTCAGAAGCATTTCCAACAGTGGCATCAGGTAGGGAATTGCGTCTACCAGAAGCTTCACTAACTTCATAATGTCTTTTACGTTTACCATACTTAAATACTGTTTTAAAAGTTGCTTGAGCACCATTGCTCGACTGCAAAAGTATGGTGAAAAAAGGGTTGCTCCTAATGTTTTTTAGCTAAACAGGCTAAAAGATGGAATGGATGGAAAAGATGGGCGCGACAGATGGAATGAAGATGGAATAGGTGTTATTTTTCCTTGAATAAACTACTAATTTTGAAGTCTTGTGTCATCTCTGCGCAAAGATCCGATAAGCGGTCAAAGCCCTCAATCCTCTGTTTGGGCTTTTTATCCAATTGTTCCTCGAATTTCTCTCGACACCAGTTGCTGTATTCTGTCTTGCCGAGATAGCCGCTACGATACAGATTCACGTTTCCATCGTTGCATATGCATTCCTGTGCCTGATTTACGAACCAAGCCGTCATTTGTTTTACAAAATCCCTCGTCGAAACCATCCTGTTTCTGATGAGCCCTTTGTCCTTAAGTATACGCCATAAGGCAAACCAGTCGTATTTGTAGGTAAGCCTCTTCATGAAATGATTGTTGATCCAATGCCAAAGTTTCTGTAGATCCAGTTCTTGATCATTGAATTGTGTCCTGAAAATCATATTGTCTAGTTTGTTAGGCATTAGATATCCGTAGTTGCAATCTGTTTCGGTATCTTTAGCCTCAACCTCAGTGATAGGGTCTGCACCCTCAATACATGGTGGATGCGAAGAAGGGTTTGATAGGTTTCTCACGGCAGCTGACAGGTCGGAAATAGTCTGGTCTTTCTGCGAGATAAGATTTTTCTGTTGTGAAATAATAGCCTCTTGCTCAGCGTTTTTCTTTCTTAGTTTTTTTATTTGGTCCAAAGGTTGAGAAAGATATCTTTTAATATGGCTTATCACCTTGGAGCAGCTTTGATCAGCTATTCCATCCTCGTGCATGATGATATTTGCATCAGCCAACAGTGAATCAAGATAGACCTCGGTGACGTCCATAGATAGTCCTCCTTATTAATCTTTTAATCCATTCTAAACAATCTTTTTACCGTTATTATAATGATTAAGGTTGCCATGATACTTTCATAGGGCTTCCTTTCCAAAATGCAAAGGTAGAGACTATTTTTCAAAGAAATGAATGATTATTGCATTTTCTTTCAAAACGTTATACTTTGTTGACATAAGTCATATATTGCAAAAAATCTATGATTTTGTGAATATAATATAATAATGTTCGCGCGCGCTCGCAAGCAAAATGATGTTCCAAAGAGTTTAAGTTGATGTTCCGCACCACTCAAAAAGATGTCCCCCATCAGTCAAAATGATAATACCTTCATCCTAGGAATGATAATCCGTAGCACCGCTATCGATTATCATTTTCGTTGCTAAATACAATCATTTTTGATGCCTAGGAACATCAAATTGATAGCTTTGGTATGTTATTTGTTAAATTCTAACATTTATGACAGGTAAAGCAATCATGTGATATGTAGATGAAAGTCGAGATGATAAAGTGTATCATATAAGATCTTAGCCATCCGTATCATTCATGAAAAGGACGACAGTCTTATATGTGGGATGAAACGTTATTGATAATTGTATTTGTAACCAATATTGCAAGAACACAAACAAATATGAGTACAAAATGTTATTTTTTCTAAATTTCTTTCTCGCGTCCCAATTATTTTAGTATCTTTGAAGTCGATTATTGAAACTTTAAAACTATGGGTAAACTGCGGACCTTTCCGTTATCGCCCACAATGCAAATGACAGCCTGTTACGAGCTGAAAAGGATGCTAGAAACGATAAATCAGACGAATCGGGCTAAGGTGGAAAAGAGGATCATAACATATAAAGGCGTTAACAAAGTGCTGTGTACAATGAAAAAGTAATGATAGAGACTAAATACGCTTTTTTGTGTTTGCTTCTAACCTAAAATGCGGAAAAAGAGTTCCGATATGAACGCATTGTCTAATGTGAAAACTCGAAGAGGCGAGACAAAACCTCAAAGTGTCAGGTTTACTCCTGATACCATCCCCAGAAGGCAAAAGTTTAATTGCTGGGGTGTCGGTAGGATGTGTACCTGAGAATAATATGACTTGGTGTATAATATTAACAAATCTTACAAATATTACATTATGTTTACGATTAAAGTAGTTGAGCAAAGTTCTGGAAGACCATGCTCAGGAAAAAAAGTTCAGGTGTTTTTTGATGGTTTTTTTCGCGGTCATACAAGTAGTCAATACACCGATAATGAAGGTGAAGCACATTTTGATTATGACAATGGCGATGGCCAGGTATATGTCGGAAGCCAAGCAGTATATAAAGGTTACATAAGTGGAAGGAAAGTTGTTTATATTTGACAATCTTGCTGATAACGTGTATTCTACCCCTATAATAATGCACAAAGTTCATCAATAATATGAAAAAGTTCTTTGTTTGCTTTGTTATTTTTATCATTACTGGAATCGGTTCGGCTTTTCTCGGTGTACCAGGTAATGCCACCTTTATTGTTGGAGCTATTTGTGCCGTATTATATCTCGTGTTTTCTCGTAAAAAAAGAAACAACAAATCGAGTAGTTCTTACTCTTCCTCTAGATCTTCTGGTTATTCGACAAAGAAATACTCATCAGAAGATGTTGCGCGCCTGCTTTCTTCAGGTAATTTGTATGCATGTAGATTTGAAGATGAAAGCGGTATGACAAGAATAGATGCTGTTACGAGAGCTAAAATAATTATTCGTGGCAGTGACCAATATATGGAGATACCTGAACGACTTGGAGGAATGTATAAGTTATTGCATGGCCACTCACACAGACACTTAAAGGTGGTGTCTGTTATATGAACGAAGGTGGAGACAATTGGTATTTAATGAATCAATCGAAAAATATAATTTTATATTAAAAATAGAGAACTATGGGAAGAAATGATAGAGGTCTTGAAGGTCACAATGAAAAAAATAGATACAAATACTCCAAAGGAGATTCTAGTGCTGATAAAGTGAGAGAAAAAACAAGGAAAGAGTTATATAATAATCTCAAATATTGAGTAACAATATAACATCTACCTACAAGTAAGATTTGGTAACAATTTTTCAATTATTTATATTATGGCTTGTTGTTATTGCGATAAATGCGGAAAACATTTTAGACGTCCTAAAATTGGTCCAAGAAAAGTTTTAAAATCTGGTGGTATATTTAGGCCAACTATTTATGAACTTCATCCATACGAAACCTTTAGTGAATACACAACTCGTGTTTGCTACTATTATTTTGTACATGATTATTTCTGTCCCAATTGTGGTAGAAAAGTTAGTGAGAGTGATAAAATGTGGGCGAAGGAGTTTGGTGAAATAGCTTCAAAGTCTGACATTACCCGTTACTTTAACTACTGCCAAACACACAATTGTGTCTGTTATGGAGATTATAGATATCCAGGAGAGGAATACTGAGAATTCCCGCTAAACTCTGATATTGTGATTACATGAATATTTGAATAATTATGGCAAAAGGAATGAAATGTCCACAGTCTAATTGCGGCTATTACATGTTAGCCGTTGACGAGAAAGAAGAGCCTAGAGGTTCTTATGTAGTTTATAAGTGTCGTGCATGCGGCTTCACATTGAGAGTATTCGAACCAAAATAATGTGATTGGACAATGCGTATCATAAAAGATCAGACTAATTACATTGAGAGGCGATTAGCTGGGGAGGAAGTTATCCCAAGGGCATATCTTTATGGACTTACTGCTGTTGAAAAAGGGCAGTCAGCAAATGAAGTAATGGTTATCTCAATCAGTAGCCTTGATTATTCAGCCTATGTCTATGAAATTAAGGATGGAAACTTCCGAATAAGGTCATTCCAAGAGAATGTTCACCATTCATTGTCCGAGGTGTTAACCAATGATATATTGGATAGTCAGACACTTGCATGGTGGAAGGCTGTATTCTTTGAAAAAGATGGTCAATGTACTTATGATCAAGCCTATAATGAATTTCGAGTATCAGAGAAAGACACTCAAACCTTTCAAGAGATGATTCAATCCGTTAAACAATCTTTCGAGAGTCTGAACCTTCCTGCAATACCGTCTATAGTCTGTATCGTTGGTGAATATTCAATGAACCCATTAGTTCGATACGTTCTACATCAGAAACTGGCTTCTCATAATAATGTTCATTTGATTCCATGTGAGGATATAACGACAGATACTTTTGAAGGTTCACAGAACAGAATTATACATCCGACCGAAAAAATCCAAGCCTCACCAATAAGGATAAATGGAGTATTATTAACGGATTTAATCATGCAACAGCCCATTCCCATCACTTTTCCTCTGTTGTGTATAGATAATATCTTAGTTAATGATATTCCTTGGAGTCGGTTGGTTTCTGACAGAAGACCAGACTACAGAGCGGGGAATCTTGATTTCAAACTTCTTTATCTGCAAGCAGATTGTGATGTGTATGGCTCTATATTCCTGTCATGCGTAGACATTTGCAGAAATCGATCAATAGTCAAATTATGAATAAAAAAGCATCCCAATTGTTATGGAATCATTTAAGACATTATTGGATGACAAAAATTTAGATCAGTTAAGTCGAGAACTATCTCTGTTTATCCATTCGGCAGACGGTTACGCTAACCGCCTGAAGTTAACATATGCATTACTTAGTCTCATTGACGAGAGTTGTACGCTTTTGAAGACAGTCGATTTGGATGGTTTTATCTCTGATATTAAAAAAAGAATAGAAGATGTTGAATCACAATCCAACAATCTTAAGGAAGTCTATCGTCGCCATTTGTATTCAAACAAAGATATAAGTTCCGTTTTGGCTAATCCAGATGATAATAGGGTGTCAAATTTGCAAAAAGAGATAGAGAGACTTCTTGTGGAATATGACAGTATTTTGAAAGGAATACTGGAAATACGTGAAAAATTGCCAGTAGAAAAGCTATTGAAAGAAAAAGAACAAAAATGAGTTCCACACTGAACATTCTGCAACTATGCCGAAATGGATCCAGAGCCTTGGGACCCGGCCTCAGGTATGTTGTGTGGGTACAGGGATGCCCTTTTCGGTGTCCTCACTGTGAGACGCCTGAGGGTCGCAGTTTTTCACCGAATATACTGATTGACGTCAACGAATTAACTCAAGATATTATAAGTCGGCCAGAGATAGAAGGCATTACTATCAGTGGCGGTGAGCCTATGGAGCAGGCGGGCCTTTTAGCTGATCTTCTGAACCAGGTATTGGCAAGACGCCCTGATTTGAATGTCATTTCCTATACAGGCTATCAAATAGAGCAACTCAAAACAGATGATGCGTTAAGATTCATCAGTTACCTTGACGTGCTGATTGATGGCCCGTACATACACGAGAAAAATGATAATTTAGGACTTCGAGGCTCATCAAACCAACGAGTACACTTCCTTACAGACAGGCTTTCCGGCCATGCTAGGATGTTTACCGAAGAACGTAGGAAAATTGAAATAAGGTTCAAAGGACCATACGTCAGCGTCATCGGACTGACAAACGCCGACTATACAGGAGAAGGGCTGCCTGTGGGTATGGCAAACAGCGCTGTACAAAAAGCAATAACAGAATAAACCAAAAAATATAACAAAAGATAAAACATTATGAGTACAAGAGTAGATACGCCTTTTGGTTCATATGAGACCTATCAAGGCAGGATTTGGAGTATAAGTCCAGAACTTAAGGATTTTCTGGGTAACGTTAATCCAACAACCCAAAAAGAATTAAAACAAATTTTAGCACAACGTGTCAAAGAGGCGAAGAACTCTTCAGAGCGGAACAAGGCCCGTATGGAGAAGCAAATGGCAGAATTGAAAGAGCATGCTGATAAGGCAGCTAAACGTGCTGCAGAAGAAGCGAAGCGACGCGCAGACCAGAGAATTGCAGAAGCAAAACGTTCAATGGAAGCTAAGATAAAAAAGTCAGAAAAGGAGATGTCTGGTCGTATTTCTGACTTGCGTGAGGATACTCGTCGCAACCTGGAGAAACTGCGCAGAGAACAGCAAAAAGCCCTAAAAAATCTGGAAGACAAGGTTTATGATGATATGGACAATATGCATAGACAAATAGATTCCAGAATAGACGGTTTGGCTCATGATATGGCTGTCATTCAAGGCGACCTTCTCAACCAAATAGCAGAAGTTCAGTCGAATGTTGATTTGACCAATACCCGTTTGGATGCCACCAATGAACACATAGACATGGTCGAGGCGGGTTTGCTGAATCTCACTGACTATGTTGGTGAAATGGAAGAGCAAATAAATCAGAGATTCTCTGAGCAGGAAGAAGAAATACAGTACATTCAAGGCGAAGTCGCTGAAATCCAAAACAGGATGACCGCTATTGACGCTCGAGGCATAGAGCGCGCAAAGTTGGCTCTTGCGCTGATGGACGCAGTGGAGCACAATAATGATTTAAACCGTTTCGTACCCGAAGAGGCTCAGAGGGTGCGTCGCCAAATGCAGGCTCTTGCCAACATTGGTGCTACCGGAGCAGAATTGTCTGCCGCTGCAAACGCTGCTCTTCTTGCTGCACAAGAACTTGAAATAAATTGTACGCGCGAACGACTGAAGTATGAACAGAAAGAAGAGTTGACCCGTACCTTGCTGGAAGCTGTCTTAGAGACGGTGAACAATCTGCGTGAAATTCAGCTTACCGAAGATGACGGTGAAACACCCGTATCAATCGAAAATAATTTTTGGTCAAGAGGCCGCTATAATACACTAAAGGACCATCTACAATCATTGACAGATGAGATAAATAAAAGAAGTGGAACCGATATGACGATAGAACGACTTGACGAAATTCAGGAAGAAATTCTCAAAGGTGAGGTGGAGATCCGTGAGATTACTAGCCAGTCCGTTGCAAGAGTCAATCTGTCACAAGCACGTATGCAGGCTATCAGCGACATTATCGGAGTGATGGAAGAACAACACTGGACAGTGATTCGCAAAAATGAAAATGAAGAAGAAATAGGATATATGGGTGGAGAAATGCCCTCAGACTATCGTGAAGGTGCCTTTGCCCGCTTACAAAATGACTTAGGCGAGGAGGTTACTGTGATTGTCGACCCCTATGACGATGACAAGAACTCGTTGGGATTCCATTTCAGTAGCACAAAGAAAGAACTTACTGATGAACAGACTGAGCAAATAGTATCGGATGTGGCAGAACAGATAGCCCAAAGTGGTTATCAAGTTGGACAACCGAAATGCTCAACTCATGCCCCGATGCCAGAGATGGAATCGGCCAAAAGTATGTCGGAGAAAGGGGCCGCCCAAAAGATTCGTCAGAAAAGCAATCATAAATAATTCATTTTTATGTCTGTTAGCAGAATACAAGAGCTGGATATTGACAATCGTCCGCTTGTTACCGGAATCTACGGACTCACGGCAGCAAACGAATACTATGTGGATAAAGATTTGCGTAGTTATTATCTTTGGGAGGAGCTATATCTTTATCTGCATGAGAATGGATATATTACCGTGTTCTACAACATTGATGACAATGAGTTCAGTTATCAGGAACGTGATTTGGAGCTGTTCTTCCGCAAGATTGAAGTGAATGAGGAAGGCCATCAGGATTCCCTTTCGCAAGGATCTCCACGTAGGCGCCATGCTCGATGCCGTGGACCATTGGGATTTGCTCATCCATATAGTTCTGCCAGCAGTAGAACATCTGATTCAAACATGCCTCCTCCCCGTGTGCGGTCAAATGAAGGACAGCATAATGCGAGTGGATTGCAAAGTCATTACCCGGACTTTCAGGTTCATTATAGTGGCATGACAGGTGATTTCTTCCAGACTGTGAGAAGGAGGTCGGGATTAGAATTTCTTGAATGTTGTTTCAGGTACGCGGAAGAGTATAAGGAAAGGAAATTAGCCGTTGTGTTCACTATCCCAGAATCATCAGAGGTTGAGTCTCAACACTATAATTTAGCATGGACAAAAATAAGAAAATATATACAGGGGCATGGCAAGGCAAACTTATCCTTACGCATACTTGTACTGTATTCTAGCCCTGACACTAAGGCCTTGTTTGATCCTGATAATTGTGGGGCTTTTTTCTATCTGAAATATTTCAAGGATTTGTTTAATTCCACTAATTTGTTTCGAATTGGGCGTCCTGGAATGGATGAGATAGGTAATGTTCTCAATAAACGAAGGATTGAAGAGAATGGCCTTGATGGTCTCTTCAACCTTCCATTCCAAACGGTATGCCGTAACCTTTGGCAGGATTTCCCCCTAAGGGATGAAAAGGGAAACAAGATAACCGATCCCGATACACATAGGACAAGGCAGCTGCAAACGGTGAAGGAGATGATGCTTCCTGCTCTTTCCAAGCGCATTCTTGAAATCTCACTTCAAATGCTGAAAGATGAGGGTGGATGGAAGAAACTAGACTCCCTCATCGGGATGGATGACATTAAGAATAAAATCAGGGCTTACATCAATGCTTTCCATGATTTCAGAGAAGGGCGAAATGATACGTTCAGTCCCCACATCGCGCTGACGGGAAATCCCGGTACAGGAAAGACCACAGTGGCACGAATTATCGGAGAGATTCTTCGTGAAGAAGGATTGCTCACGCACGGGCATTTCGTTGAAACCTCACGGTCTGACCTTGTCGGACAATATGTTGGTGAAACCTCTGTAAAGACGAGTGATGTATGCCAGCAAGCTAGGGGAGGGGTGCTTTTCGTTGATGAAGCCTATCTCCTCTGCGATGAGGATCAGCAAGGTGGCAGCGGCCCCGACTATGGCCTGGAGTCTATTGGAGCCATGCTTCCCTTCATGACCTCTGTTGGAAAGGACTATGTGTTTGTCTTTGCTGGGTATCCAGAAAAAATCGATTATTTTCTTAAGAAAGGAAATCCTGGACTGCGAGGTCGCGTGCCTTATATTTGGAAAATTGAGGACTATCAACCGGATGTACTTTATCAGATTGCCAAGAACGCGCTAGGAGACATGGAAGTTACTGAAGAGTTTCGCATAGCACTGCAAATGTTGCTGGCATACAAGTACGCTATGCGTAGCCCAAAGAACTGGCGCAACGCAGGTGAGGCTGAGAATATCGTGCAGAAAATTAAGACCAATTACTCTGAACAGGGTAAGGGTGGCCCCATGGATGTTGACAGTATTCCCGAGGAGTACATACGCCACATCAAGGACATTTCCGTTGAAGAGGAACAGGCTATAATGCACGACCTGAATGAGCTTATTGGACTTGGTGAGGTGAAGATGAAATTGCAGGGATTAATCTCCAAGGTAATGTCTAATCGATATATCATGAGAAATTCCAAGGACATAGCACCTTCCGCGGAAAACTTGAACTTTGTATTTACAGGCAATAGTGGTACGGGAAAAACCACTGTGGCAAAGATGATAGGTAGAATATTGTATAGTTTCGGTATTCTGGAGTCTCCCGATGTGATAAAGGCTGATGTTCGTCTCATTAATCATGGTGACCCAGCCCATAATATAGTTGAGTATTTTGATAAGGCAGTTGGTAAAGTCCTATTTATTGATGAGGCTTATTCGCTCATAAACAATGGAGACGTGAGAGCTATCGATGCCATGGTCGATGCTCTGACTGATGATAACTACAAGGGAAAACTGTGTGTTATTTTGGCCGGCTATCCTATACAAATAAAACGCTTATTAAATAGTAATGAGGGTATGCCGAGCCGTTTCCCCAATGAAATCAGGTTTGAGGACTATACCAGTGAGGAACTGTGGAGGATTCTCAAGTTAATGGCAGAACACCATCACCCTTCTTTAATAATAGCCGAAGAATGCCATCCTTATGCAGTCTTTCATTTTAGCCGCATTAGACGTGACAAATTCTCCAATGCTCGTGAAGCGGAAAATCTTCTTAATATGCTTCAGCAAAAGATGGGTATAAGGGTGCGAGAGCAACATCTGACAGAATTCAGAATCTTACCAGAGGATTTTGATACATTTGGCAAAATAGATCCTTCATTGGTGAAGATTGATGACGGCACCAGTCAGAGGACACCCTTTGAACGACTTGATAGCCTTCAAGGTATTGATAAGATTAAAGAACAGTTTGAGAAGTACCTAAAAAAATTGGAGTTTTCTATCAATCACCCGCAGTCTGAGGCACGGTTTCGTCCGCATATGGCATTTCTCGGTAATCCCGGTACTGGCAAAACTACTGTGGCTAGGATTTTCGGTGACATACTAAAGGAAAAGAACTTCCTTGAAAACGGTAAGTTTATAGAAGCCAAAGCTGAGAATTTTATCGCTGGATATGAAGGAGGTACTCGTGAGAAAACATTGGCAAAATGCGAAGAGGCCCGTGGTGGTGTCATGTTTATTGACGAGGCCCATCAGTTCTACAAACAAAAAGATGAACCAGGCTATGCCTATGCCCAAGAAGCACTTGGCGTGATTCTTACAGAGTTGGAAAGCCGTAATGATACACTATATATATTTGCCGGGTATAGGAATCAGATGAACGAGTTCATTGATAAGGCTGATGATGGCTTGAAGTCAAGGATTACAACTATATTTGAGTTTGAGGATTATTCTCCAAGTATATTAACCACCATTGTCCGTTCCAAACTTAAGGGTTTGAATACTACCACAGAATTTGACAAGTGGCTTGAACTCGCTGTAAAAAACATCTATAACAAACGAAACCCGTTCAATTTTGGTAATGCTCGTGAAATGGACACTATGGCAGTAGAGATTCTTGATATGCATCGTGAGTTGCATGAAAGTTGTGGGCCATTAGATGCCGACTGTATCCCGGAGAGTTATCTGGCCAGCATGAGGGAAATGACTCCGCAGCGGGAGGCCGAATTGCGCAGTGAACTGGAAAGCATGGTTGGACTTGACAATGTGAAGAATACTCTCTGGACGATTACTGGCAGTTTAAAAGGAAAGCGCAAGAAGTTGAAACGTGGTAGAATTACAGGTTTTGAACCAGAAGATCTGACATTCTTGTTCATGGGTAACCCCGGAACAGGAAAGACAACAGTGGCCCAACTCCTTGGCAAGATTCTCTACGGCTATGGCCTTTTGTCGAGCGACGAGGTAAGAATTTATGGAAAGGATATGATTGTTGATAAATACGTAGGTGGCACATTAAAAAATGTCACGAAGATGTTTGACGAGTCATTCGGGCGTGTTTTGTTCATCGATGAGGCATATATGCTGGCAAAAGACGAGCATGGGAAAGAGGCGCTTGACCAGATAACGGATTTGATGGAAAACCCCAACTACAAAGGGAAGATGGCTATTGTGATGGCCGGCTATGTGGATCAAATCAATCAGATGCTCAATTCAAACGCAGGACTCAGCAGCCGTTTCAAGTACCATGTATTTTTTGACGACTATACTAATGACCAACTTTGGCAGATATTTGAAAACGAGATACGGAAGCAAAATCTGATCATTGAAGAAGAATGTAAACCATACGCCGAAGCCTATTTCAACTACATGAGAAGGTCATCTAGGAATTTTGGCAATGCACGTGATTGCCGTAAACTGAAAGACTTGGTAATAGCTAACCAAAACACCCGAATTGGCAATGCTCCTGACGATGTGGATGACGAATACCTCATGACAGTCTTACCAGAAGATTTCCCTTATCATGCCGAGATAAAGAGACTCCTTGGTATGATGAAAAGAGACCATGCAGTAAAGGATGAGGTGTCACCAACGCATGACAGTGACGAACCGTCAGACAGTATCTGCATAGACTGTGCTGCCAATGACCATGAGAAGCGAGTAACGGAAATTAGAGACATTGAATCTGCCGTAGGCCTGTTGCACAGCAGTCATGGAGAAGGAACGGCGTTCATTGTCAGTTTAGCGCAGAAATACATCCTCACATGCAGCCATGTCATAGAAAACATTCCTCTAGGCGAAAGTCTTGAGTTTAAACTCAGCTCAGGAGACTTTCACACGCAGGCACATCTAATGTGGAATAATTACTTATATGATATGGCCCTGTTAGTCCTCGAGGATCTTCCCGAAGATGCCCGCTATCTGGAATTGGACAGCAATGTCGATAAAGACCCGGAAAAACTTACAAAAGTGATTATGTGTGGATACCCAGATGGTTCCGAATTTGCCAGTGGTGTATCGTTAGTAGAAAGCTCCATTAACAACTATGAAAAGAGCCGCTGCTGGAACGACCGTCAATACGACACCATCTACTCTAACCTCAGTGCCACCCATGGTTGTTCTGGCGGTCCGGTAGTTCGTCAAGAAGATATGACCGTCGTGGGACTTCTTCAGGGAGGTAAAGAAGGTGGAGAAATACAACTTATTACCGATATTCATCAGTTGTTCAAAAGTATTACAATTAAATCATAAGAAGAAATGAACTGTCCTATTTGTAATAGAGAAATCACATCGAGTACAGTGTTCTGTGAACATTGTGGCTTCGAAATCCATATCCTGCCAGAAGATGTTAGCGATGCAGTTAGAGCCTACGAGCAAGAACGTATTGAAAAATATAAAGAACGGATGCGGTTAATGAGCGAGGCTGAAAACAAGGCTAACGAACTAACGGGTCAGTTGTTAGCTGCCACAAACCGGGCCGATGCGGCAGAAGAGGCAGTAGCGGAGCGAACTAAGGAAATTCAGGAAATTCAAAAAGAAAAGAATGAATTACAAGAGCAGATTAATGCAAGTAATGTAGAAAAGCCGTTAGCATTTCTGGTGATGATGCAGGGAGATAGTATTTCTGCCTTATTTGGTATTTATGAGGGTGAGAACAGTTTCGGCTACATGAAATCTCATGATAGGCATCAACAGATTATATGCAATGCACATGTTGCTGATAATCATTTTGTCATTAAGTCCACAACTACAATGGACTCAAAAGGGCGGCCAAGAACAAAATATTATGTGGCGTCAAAAGACGGCAAGATATATCGCTCAGCGAACCATTCAAACATCATTGATTCTGAGGTTGAATTTGAGAAGAATGAGTCGATATTTGTCGATGATGTGAAATTCACTCTTGTAGCGAACAAAAGATAAGTCCCTATGGAGAACGAATCTTTAAACCTCGAAGGTACAGTGTTGAATACATACATATAGTTAAATTTGAAACCTATATAAACCAAAAAAGAAACCATGGCATACAGCAAAGAAGAGATTCTCCAACAGATTATTCCGTTCATAGCAGAAAAACTAGGAGTTGACGAAAAAGAAATTTGCCCCGAAACCACTTTCACGGAAGATTTAGGTTGCGACTCCCTTGATGCAATTGAATTGCTGATGGAAGCGGAAACCGGCTTTGGCATTGCTTTGAACGATGATGTCATTGGAAAGGTTTTCACCATACGCGATGCAGTTGAAGTTATTGCCGAAGCTTCCGAAAAGAAAGTGTTGAACCAATTGGATGGGCTTAATAAAGTGATCCATCAAGTCCAAAACGAAGAAAACAACAATCATCAGGAAGACTTTCCTAATTCTGATTCTAAGTCTATTAACGATAGCGAGAGCAAGAAAGAGGATGTATTACAATTGACAGAGGATGATATTACAGAAGCATCCGAATCACAAGAAGAAAAATATAATCTTATTGATGAATCGCAGAAGGAGGTTAAAGAAGAGGAATACCATCATCTTCATTCCGAAGACAAAGATCTGCCGGATCCTATTGATGCCTTGAGAGAAACCGTTAGTAGTATTCAAGAGATTGTGGAAAACGTGCAATTCAATGTTTCTATGCTTGTGCAAAAACAGGCTACTGCTGCGGATATGGCTGTCTTGCAACGCGAAAACGAGGCTTTCAGGAGCGATAGTAACATGAAGCTTATGCGCCGCTATGGCATTGATGCCATGATTAAGACATATCAGGCTATTTGCGATAAACTATTCCGTCTTAAACATTCTCACTCTGGAAGTGAGAATGTTGATACGGAGATTAATACTCTTGGCTGGGTTCTCAAGCGGATAGAAAGACAGTTAAAACCTCTAGGAATTAAACTAAAATCATCTCAACCAGGGACCAGTATAGATGAATCAGTTATGGCAGTATATGGTTCCAGTGGTGAAGATGTTGAAGATAGCGAGGCCATAATTGAAACTGATGATGCGAACCTCAAAGACACAGTCAAAGAGAGCGTCTGCCCAGCTTTTGTTTGGACTATTCCATCGTTAATCGGCGATGCAAAAGAATGGTATATGGAAGTCGAAAAAGTATGTATATATAAATAGTGAATTATGACTGTTTACGGTATTGATTTAGGAACATGTTACTCCTGCATAGCCAGAGATGATGGCGCAGGAGTAGTAATGCCTGTTGAGTTGATAAATAATGGTAAGAAATTTGTACCTTCTGTAGTTACATTTGACAGAAATTCTGGACAGCCTAAGGTTGGAGATACAGGAAAGGCATGTTTAAGAACAAGGCCCGAATGTACCAAGGCTTTTGTCAAGAGAGAAATGAACCGTGAATTTTGTGAGCGTGAAATTTCTATTGCAGGAAATATGCGGCAGATTTCTCCCGTTGAAGTTTCTGCATGCATTCTTAAGCATCTTTTCGATGGCGCAAACAAGGTTGAGATAG
>Ga0247609_10003507_pt1 | contig 15919 bp, 14 predicted proteins | sample 172DNAGHGlowgp2_FD_193487 | JGI IMG/M metagenome (GOLD analysis project Ga0247609, IMG submission 193487) | Sheep rumen microbial communities from Palmerston North, Manawatu-Wanganui, New Zealand - 1728 DNA GHGlow gp2 | ecosystem: Host-associated > Mammals > Digestive system > Stomach > Rumen ...
GAGGGCCAGTTTTGCCAAGGCACCAGCCACAACACGGCTAATAGTGATACGGGCTGACGAGCGCCCACCACCCCTATAATCCCTGTGTCCATATTTCTGGGCATAGGTGTAGTCGGCATGTGATGGACGATACAGCTGGCGCATATTTTCATAGTCTTGCGAGTGCTGGTTGGTATTACGCACGATAAAACCAATGGGGCATCCTGTACTCTTACCTTCGAAAACACCGCTCAGCAGTTCCACCTGGTCACCTTCCTGGCGACTGGTGGTGATAGTGCTCTGCCCTGGGCGACGGCGATTCAGTTCGCTCTGAATAAAGTCCAGGTCGATACTGATACCAACAGGCATTCCGTCGATGACGCCGCCAATTGCTTCGCCATGACTCTCTCCGAATGTCGTCAGCGTAAATATGTTGCCAAATGTATTACTCATCTCACTTTCAACTCTTACCACTCAACGCTCATTTGCATCCTCCGCAACTGCCACAATCGCTGTCACAGCTGCCGCAGTTGCCGCCACAACCGCCACAGCCACCACTCATGTGAGATATCAAACTCTGAATCTCCTCATTCGTGGCATCACGATTCTCCAACACTTTACCTTCAAAGTGCAACGTCTCACCTGCCAATGGGTGATTCAGATCCACTTTCACAGTCTGTTCACCTACTTCTACAATTTTGCCGTAGAAGCGCTGGCCATCTTCATTCTGCAGGGGGACAATGGCTTCTGGATAGATGTTTTCCGAGTCAAACTTACCATTGATAGTGAAAATCTCGCGACTGACATCAGTTACAAGTTTCTCCTGATAATCACCATAGGCGTCCTCTTTCTCCAGTGCAAAACTGAAGTCGTCGCCCTTCTGCTTAGCCAGTAGCTTACTTTCGAAGGCATCAAGTGCGATACCAAAACCTGTAATGAAATGGAAAGGCTTCTCTGCGGTGGCCTCTTCCAGCAATTCTTTGCCGTCCTCACTGTCCACGTAGAGACGATAGCTCACGGCAATGTATTTATTCGTATTATTACTCATAGTCTACCTTAATTTATAATTTGGGTGCGAAGTTACGAATTTATTTTGAAATAGGCAAAAATAAACCTGATTAATGCGAAAAATCAAGAAAATCAATAAAACCGTAATTCTTTGACTGAGGTCAAGAAAAGGCACTGTTTGCGCACACAGCAAATAAAAAAGTTTGGTGTGTACCGAAAAATGTCCTACCTTTGCATCGTCAATCAGATAAAACTGAGCGACTAAGGATAACGAGCCCCTTATATAATAAATAAGGTATATGAGTGAAAAAAGAGGGGCGCAAATGTATAATTTTAAAAAAAGAAAGGGTAACGAAAATGAAAAGATTGTTTTTAACCGTAGTAGCTATGTTGAGCATGACGCTCACATTTGCTGAGAACGAGAACATGAACAGTGTTAACACTGCAGAAGCCTACAATCTGAGCGTAAATATAAATCAGCTGAGTAAGGCTCTGGGTTTGGCAGACGACCAGGTTGAGGCTGTGGCTGAGATTCACAAGACCTTCTGTTCTGAGATGATGTTTGCCACACAGTATGGTAAAGAAGAGCGTGATGCTCGTGTTGATGCAGCCATTAAGAAGGATCTGGGCTTCATGAACTACATTTTGAACCGAGATCAGTATCGTAAGTACGTTATGCTGCTCAACGTCACGATGGTAAATCGTGGTCTGAAGTAAATTTATTAGAAACGATTAAAAAATCCTAGAGAACCGCAGGTCTTTGTGATCTGCGGTTTTTTCTTTGTTCGGCTTAACGAACGTTTTTTTCAATATTCTTTGAAGTGTCATGATATTGTTGTATCTTTGACCTGGCGGTCGAAGATACTTTCGTTCGACAATAAAAATAAAATGGCTTTTATTTTGTATTGTTCTCACTTATTCGTATCTTTGTAATCAAAAACAAAACAAGAAATAATATGGTACAAAGAGAATGGAAAGAGATTAAGAAGTTCGAAGAAATCCTCTTCGAAGAGTATCATGGTATTGCAAAGATTACCATTAATCGTCCGCGATATCGTAATGCGTTTACACCAAAGACAACATTGGAACTGAGTCAGGCTTTTGCCCTGTGCCGTGAGATGCAAAACATCCGGGTGGTATTGCTGACGGGTGCTGGCGACAAGGCGTTCTGCTCCGGAGGTGACATGCATGTAAAGGGACGTGGAGGCTATGTGGACGAGGAAGGTGTGCCCCGTTTGAGTGTACTCGATGTTCAGATGCAGATTCGCCGACTGCCCAAACCTGTGATAGCGATGGTGAATGGCTATGCCATAGGTGGTGGTCATGTGTTGCATCTGGTGTGCGATTTGACAATTGCGTCGGAGAATGCTATTTTCGGACAGACAGGGCCTAAGGTCGGCTCGTTTGATGCAGGTTTCGGCAGTAGCTATCTGGCTCGTATTGTAGGTCAGAAGAAGGCGCGTGAGATATGGTTCCTCTGCCGACAGTATTCCGCAAAGGAAGCCGAAGCGATGGGAATGGTAAACAAAGTAGTGCCTTTTGAACAGTTGGAGGATGAGTGTGTGGCATGGGCTGAGGAGATGATAGAGCGTTCACCGATTGCCCTGCGCATGATTAAAGCCGGGCTCAATGCAGAACTTGACGGACAGGCAGGTATTCAGCAGTTGGCTGGTGATGCTACCATGCTCTACTATTTCCTGGACGAGGCTCAGGAGGGTGGTAAAGCTTTCTTGGAAAAGCGTAAGCCCGATTTCGAACAATATCCGAAGATTCCATGAAGATAGACATTGAGGAGCGGATGCTCCATTTTAAACAACCGGCAGGTACCTCTCGGGGCATATATACTGAACGCAGAATATGGCTTGTGAAGGTGATAGATGGCGAAAGGGTAGGGATAGGCGAGTGTGCGCCATTGCCCAAACTTAGTTGTGACGACCTTCCTGATTATAGTGAAGAGTTAAGAGTGAAGAGTGAAGAATTTGCTGCCGCCATTCAAAAGGGTGATGAAGCAATAGCTGCATTCTTCGAGACATTGCGCGACTATCCCTCCATGCTCTTCGGTATGGAGACGGCGCTGGATGGTCTGAAAACGTCTATAGTTCCCTCTCAGAGGGAGAGGGTGGGGGGTGAGGCCATCTCTATCCCCACCAATGGACTGGTGTGGATGGGCTCTTATGACGAGATGGAGCAGCGTATAGAGCAAAAACTGAAACAGGGATTCCATTGCATAAAACTGAAGATAGGAGCTATCGATTTCGATGCAGAACTGGAACTGCTAAAGAAGATACGCAAGCGTTTCGGACCTCGTGAGATTGAGTTGCGTGTGGATGCCAATGGCGCCTTTGCCTATGATGAGGCTTTGTATAAATTAGAGTTGCTGTCACAGTATGCCCTGCATTCTATCGAGCAACCCATCAAGGCCAAGCAGTGGGCAAATATGTCGGAGCTCTGCCGAGAATCACCTCTTCGCATCGCCCTTGACGAGGAACTGATAGGAGTGAACGACCCCGAACAGAAGCGTCAGATGCTGAATATTATCCGTCCGGCTTACATCGTACTCAAACCTTCGTTACATGGTGGTATGATGGGTGTTCGCGAATGGGTAGAAATAGCTAACGACATGGGTATCGGTTCGTGGATTACATCCGCTCTGGAGAGTAATGTGGGACTTTATGCCATTGCCAGGCTGGCCTATGACATATATGGTCCAAATATCCGTATGCCACAAGGCTTAGGCACAGGTCTCCTCTTTACAGATAATATCCCGATGCCGTTGAAAATGCAAGGTGAAAGATTGATCATTGAGAATTGAAATATGTTATTAACGGAGTTCCTTGAGGAGTGGAGCAATTCTTCAGAGACGGTGCTGGTGCATACCAGTGGGTCGACGGGAAAGCCTAAGCCATTGCTTGTAGAGAAACGGCGCATGGAGGCTTCGGCTCGCATCACCTGCAGTTTTCTTGGATTGAAGGAGGGCGATACGGCTTTGCTCTGCATGCCTCTCGACTTTATAGCTGGTAAGATGATGGTGGTAAGAGCCTTGACCTGTGGTCTTCGATTGATTGCCGTCGAACCGAAGGGCTGTCCGGAATGGGATGGGCCGATAGACTTTGCTGCGATGGTGCCTCTGCAGGTATGGAATCTGCTCCAGCAGGCTCCTGAGCGTCTTCGGCAGATTCGTCATTTGATTATCGGTGGTGGGGCCATCAACAACGAACTGGCAGAAGCCCTGAAGGATATGCCTAATGCCATTTGGAGTACTTATGGTATGACGGAAACGCTTTCGCATATAGCTCTTCGCCGACTGAACGGACCAGAGCGTAATCTGTGGTACACACCTCTTGATGGGGTGAATGTATCGCTTAATCCAGAGGGCTGTTTGGTGATTAATGCTCCGGCTGTTCATGACGGCCCGTTAGTCACCAACGATATTGCAGAACTGTCAGGCCTTAACTTCCGCATTCTCGGACGCAAAGATAATGTAGTCTGCTCTGGTGGTATCAAGATACAGATAGAAGAGGTGGAGCGACTGCTGCATCCGCATTTGCGTCAACCTTTCCTGATTAGCAAAGCTCCAGATATGAAACTCGGCGAACAGGTAGTACTGCTCACTACATCATTGGATGTTGATGCTGTAAGGGTAGTCTGTCAGAAGGTTCTTCCCCGTTATTGGCAGCCCCGCCAGTATCTGCATATTGAAACGATTCCATTGACGGCAACGGGTAAACCAGCCCGAGCTGAGGCGGAAATACTTTGTCGCAGTATTTTGACAATTCATTAATAATTCGTACCTTTGTGCGCAAAATAGAAAAAACAGTTATGAAAAAGAAAGTGATGTTGTTCTTGGTTGGTATCGTTGTGCTGTTCAGTTCGTGCCGACAGGGACAAGGCGGTGTGACAGGGAATACAGTATCAGATAGCTTGGTGATTCCCCATTATGCTACGGGTTATCAGGTGAAGGACAGTGCTGGCATTCGTTTGGTGGATGTCGGAAAAGACTATCATTTTGCCTTAGTGGCTAAGGAGGATGTAGATGTTCCCTCGGGATATACAAAGGTGCAGGTTCCTATCAAGAGCACCATCTGCATGACGTCTCTCCAACTCTCCAACTTCACCATCTTGGATGCCCATGACGTGGTAAAGGGACTGACGGGAACGAAAAACCTCTTTAATAAGGATATTTTAGCAAGGGTAAAGGATGGTCGTATCGTGAAGATCGGTATGGAGGGCAATTTCGATACCGAAATGGTGATGGCAGCCAATCCTGATGTTATCTTCATTTCACCTTTCAAGCGTGGTGGTTATGACGCTATTCTCGAAACGGGAATCACCCTCATTCCTCATTTAGGCTACAAGGAACTCGATCCGCTTGGACAGGCCGAATGGATTAAGTTTGTCGGTATGTTTATCGGTAAGGAAAAAGAGGCTTATGATATCTTTGCAGGTATTGAAGAACGCTATAATAGTTTGAAGCTTAAAGTTGAGCGTTTGGAGAAGAAAGAGCAACCTACCGTAACTAGTGGTGAGATGCATTACGGAACGTGGCATGCTGTGGGTGGTAAGAACTATCTGGCCCAGATATTCCGCGATGCTGGTGCCGACTACGTTATAAAGGACGACGAGACGGCAGGCGAGAACTTGGAGTTTGAAAAGATGTATGAACTGGCTGCCAAAGCCGACTATTGGCGCATCTTGAACAGCTTCGACGGAGAGTTCAGTTATGAGGCATTGAAGGCCTCGGAGCCTCGTAATGAACTGTTCAAGGCATTTCAAGAGCACAAGGTTATCTATTGCAACATGAAAAAGACTCCTTACTATGAGATATCGCCTGTAAAGCCAGATGTGCTGCTGAAAGACTTTGTCGCCGTCTTCCATCCAGAACTGGTGGAGGAAGGCTATCAGCCGACATTCTACAAACTGCTGAAATAACGAAAAACTACTGATGAAAAAAATTGTTCGGATATTGGTGTTGGTATTGGCAATAGCTGCCCTGGCTATTGTCAACTTGCTCATCGGTTCCGTCCAAATACCAGTGGATGATGTCTGTCGTATCTTGGTGGGTGATACCAGTCATGAGATATGGTATAATATCGTCTGGAAATCGCGTCTGCCACAGGTGCTGACAGCGATAGTAGCAGGTGCAGGACTGGCGGTAAGCGGACTGCAGATGCAGACAGTGTTCCGTAATCCGTTGGCAGGTCCGTCGGTATTGGGCATATCGAATGGTTCTGCCCTTGGCGTAGCCTTCGTCGTATTGTTGTCGGGCAGATTGGGCGGTGTGGCTCTGTCGCGTTTAGGCTATCTAGGCGAGGCAGCCATGTCGGTTGCCGCTATTGTGGGGGCTCTGTCTGTGATGTTGCTGATTATGTGGATAGCACAAAGGGTGAAAGGCAATGTTACCCTGTTGATTATTGGTGTGATGATCGGTTATTTGGCCAATGCCATCATTGGAGTCTTGAAATTTCTGTCGCCAGAGGAAGACGTGAAGGCTTTCGTGGTGTGGGGATTGGGTTCGTTCTCGCGAGTCAGTGGCGACGAGATGGTACTCTTTGTAGTTTTGATGGCCATATTGATACCTTTGAGTTTTCTCTTGGTGAAATCGATGAATCTATTGTTGTTGGGCGATAAGTATGCAGCCAACCTGGGACTGAATATACGCAGAAGTCGTATGCTGGTCATTCTGTCGTCGGGCATATTGGTGGCTATAGTCACAGCCTATTGTGGTCCTATCATGTTTATCGGACTGGCCGTTCCTCATTTAGCGCGTGCTATTTTCCGCTCGTCCGATCACCGCATCTTGATGCCTGCTACGGCACTCTGTGGCGCTGTTCTGGCATTGCTTTGCAATTTCATAGCGCGGATGCCAGGATTCGAGGGAGCCTTACCCGTCAACAGTGTAACGGCACTGGTGGGTGCACCGATTATAGCGAGTGTATTGTTCCGTCGTCGGCAATCAATAGAAGAGTAAGTTCTGCCTGAGGTACCAAGGGCTTGCAATGCTTCAGGCAATAACGGATAACAACCTGGCAGAAAGCTTCCGTTTTTTCCTTAGGCAGCTTCTCCCATAATTCGCGAGCCAACGATAATTGGGTATTTTGAATGGAGAATTGACAATTAGCTTCGTCAAGCATCTGCTGGACGAATGCCAGATTCATTGTCCCTTTCCGACTATGTGTATCTAATTGCCCTTCTGCCAGTTTTACGGCCTTGCCTAACATGACGCCTAATGTAATCTTCTTAAATCCCAGTTCATTGGCTATTTTCAATGTCTCACCGATATAGTTTCCATATTCTACAAAAGCCTGTGATGGCAGGGTGGGATAGTGGGCTTTCACAAATCGCTCACTCTTAGCTCCGCTATTGATAACTACTCGCTGCGAACCACTGGCCTTTGCCACCTCCATGCATTTGTGGATGCTTTGGATGAAAGCCTCTTCGGAGAAAGGTTCGACAATACCGCTCACACCGATAATAGAGATACCACCCTCAATGCCCAGACGAGGATTGAATGTACGCTTGGCAATCTCTTCTCCCTGAGGAACGGAAATAATGATGGTTAATGGCACACGGTTCATGGTTAGTGATTCCAGATTCTGTCGGATCATCTCGCGTGGCCCTTTGTTGATGGCAGGTTCACCAGGAGGATAATCGAACCCTGGCAATGTAAACCGACCTACGCCTTTACCCCCTTTTATGATGATAGCATGCCTCTCTCCGTTAACCGCACACTGCTCAACGCTCACCCTTACCTCCACGCCATCAGTCACGTCAGGGTCGTCGCCAGCCTCTTTGAATACTGAGACATAGCCGTCGCCATAAGTCACAGGCACATGAATAGTTTCCCCATTTGGCAGTATAACAGGAACTTCTGCTGGCGACTCGTTCTTCAGCAGTCGCAATACTGCTCCCACAGTAGCGGCAGTTGCACAGGTGCCAGTTGTCAGTCCGCTATGCAATGGATAGAACTCTGGCAACAGCTTTTCTACCATTCTTCTTAATCCATAAGGACCGTTGACGCAGTTGTCGAAATGAAACTCTGGTCGCTTCAATACGATAATCCGCATGCCTTTGTCTTTCGCTTCTTCCACCTTCTCGGCAAATCCGCCACTGAGTCCGCTTTCCTTCAACAGAATAGCATCTGCTTCTGGCAGGAGACCATCCTCAAAATAGCACAGTTGTTCATCGGTGGCACCTTGCTCGTAAGCCATCTTAAGACTGCTCTCGCGTCTTAAGATTCTATAGATAGCCTTGACTCCTTGCTCCTCCAGCCACTTCAACTTACTGATACTCTGCACCCCCGTGGTGGCAAGAAGGGTATGGATTTCTGTCGGTACTTGCGAGTAGTCGTCAATCCAAGTGATGTCAGGGTCTCTCGGAGGATAGATGCGTTCGTAACGAACGACGGGAATCGGCCTATCAGACGTCACATCTGCTATCGTCCGATGCAGCATTGACGCAAACGGATGGGCAGCATCTACTATCAGTCGTATCTGGTGCTCGCGGCAAAACACTTTCATGGCCTCAGCATCTAGCGCTCCATCAATGCGCACACCATGATGCAGGGCCAATTCCTGTTCACCCGTCTTAGTGCTATAGTAATAGAGACTGCCAGCCTCTTCCAGCACCTCTGCTGCTTTGCGACCTTCCGTCGTCCCTCCGAATACCAGTATCATTATTACTTGCTGGTGTCGAGGTCGGAGGCTTTGCCTTTGTATTCGGGAGCGCGTTTTTCGAGGAACGAATGGATGCCCTCCAGATAGTCGGCACCTTGATAGACCTTGGTGCGATAGGCGTTGATGCGCTCGAAACTCTCTGACGACAGCACGGTAGCGGCCTTGCTGAGGATGCGGAACTGGCGTTTGATGGCGCTGATGGACATCACGCTGTTACGACGCAGAGGATTCAGGAACTGTTCCTCCAGGACGTTGTCCAGTTCATCGGCAGGCACTACGCGATTGATGAGTCCGACGTTCAGGGCATCCTGTGCCGTGATGGGCTGTGCGAGGAAGAACATCTCGCGGGCCTTGTTCATGCCCAACTGGTTGATGAAGTGCATGATACCCGAAGCATTATAAGGTATGCCAATCTTGGCGGGTGTGATGGCAAAGGTAGCCATATCGGTGCTGACAATCATGTCGCACGATAGACACAGGTCACAGGCTCCGCCCCACACGCTACCGTCGACGCAGGCAATGACAGGAATAGCCGTTTCCTGTACACAACGTAGTAGACGTTCCATAGGCACGTCGTAAGCCAGGGGGTCATCACCATTCTGAGGCAATTCGCGAATGTCGTGACCAGCGCTCCAGACACCTTTCTTGCATTGAGCCTTGATGACGACAGCCACGCATTCCTGATCGTAGCCCGAACGAATGGCGTTACACAATTCCTGACACATCACCTCGCTGAGACAGTTAAAATGGTCAGCGTTTTGCATCTCCACATAGCAGACGCGATTGTTAATAACGGTATTGACTAACATATACTTATTATATTTGATTTATGATGCTTCACCCTGCCTAAAGAGGTGGGTGAAGTGTTTGTTGTATAACTCAGAGAGACCTGCGCGGTTGTCGATAGCCTCACCAACCACGAGCATCGTAGTGAGGGTGAGGTGGTTGTCGTGAACGATCTTCGCGAGGTCTTTTAACACGCCGCGATAGATGCGTTGGTCGGGCCATGTCAGATGGTAGCAGGCAGCGACGGGCGTATCCTCAGGATATTCCTGCAGGAGTTCGCGCTGCACGTCGTCGACAATGGCGGCAGAGAGGAAGATGCACATGGTGCTCTGACTGCGAGCCAGCAGGTGCAGCTGTTCCTTTTCAGGCATGGGCGTGCGCCCTTCGCCACGAGTCAGGATGATGGTCTGCGTGCGCTCAGGGATGGTGAACTGAGAGCGCAGTTCTGCAGCGGCAGCCAGGAACGACGAAATGCCTGGGGTGATGTGATAAGACATGCCGTTGGCATCGAAGAAGGCCATCTGCTCCTGGATAGCTCCGAAGATGCAGGGGTCGCCAGTATGGAGGCGCACAATGTAATGTCCTTTATCGTAGTGCTCCTTCATCAGCATACATTGTTCTTCGAGTGCCATATCAGCCGACGAGCGAACCACGGCACCAGGCTTATGGCACGCCGTCAAAGCCTTGGGAACCAGTGAACCTGCATAGAGGATGAGGTCGGCACGCTCCAACATTTTCCTTCCTCGCACGGAAACCAAATCAGGGTCGCCAGGCCCCGCTCCAACAATCTCTATGTGGCCTTTGTCCTCACGGAGATATTTGTAGTCGATGGCAAGGGCGGCAGTCCAGTTTCTGCCCTTAACCTTGGGTACAATCAGTTTTCCGTGGTTAGAGCCAAGGATGGCGGCAGCCTCACAAACGCTGGGTGTGCCCACATGTTTCTCGACGGTCTTGCTGGGATTGGGTACTTCCACTTTTGCCAGTTCTTCAGCGGAATAAAACACCAGTTCCTCGTTTAAATCATCAACCAGCATAGCGCAGAATTCCTCGTCCTCCTTCACATCGATGGTGCAATAGCGTTTGTAGCAAGGTAATACACCAATCTGGCTCATCGCTTCGTCAATTTCGTCGTAGATATATTCATAGTCATCAGGATGATTGGCGAGCCCAAAGCCCAAGGCTGCAATCATAGGTACGAAATGCAGTTCGAGGACACCGTATGGCACACAGAGATTGTAGGGTGTCACCAAGATGACAAGACTGTATTTCTTGGGATCCACCTCCTCCAGACTCTTGACGACAGTAACGTGAGGGGGCAGTGTCTTCTCCAGATAGTCGGTACCCTCGTCACGGATTTCCATCAGTAGGGCTGTGGGTTGGCGATTGACGAAAGCAAAAATACATTCGTTCATGTCATCATCGCTGGCAATGGCCCAGTTGAAGCGTTCGGCAAACGTATCGAGTGCCCATAGTCCAGCATTGTCACTCTGGGTAGTAATGACTTCCCGTGCTCCGATGATGGCAGCCACATCGTGTGCCAAGTCGTTGGCGCCACCGATATGTCCTGATAAGACCGAAACAGCGTTCAGCCCGAGACTGTCCACGCAGACAACAGCAGGGTCAACGTGCTTATCATTGACTAATGGGGCGATGGTGCGCACACAGATGCCCATGGCTCCGATAAAGATAAAGGCGTCGAACTTCTTCCATTGTGTGCTGACATCTGTACGTTTGATGACCTTGGCACCCAATTCCCTTTTCAGCAGATCGGCTATATCCTGCCCTGCCTCATTGATCAGTATCATTGCTGTCTTCATACTTCTTCCTACTTTTGTTACTATTCTACGACAAAATTAGCAAAAAAATCTGATACCTCCATGTTTTATCCGAAAGAATCGCTAACTTTGCACAAAAATTAGTGGAACAAAGTATGAAATGGACTCAAAAACATCTTGCAATAGCCATTTGGATAGGTGCTCTGGTCATTATGGCAGGAGCCATGCTGATATTCGAGAGTGACCAACTCTGGAAGGTGCAAGAAAAGAACCTCTTTCTCTGTTCATCATTGTTTCTGAAAGAACAATTGACGGTGCCTGGCGGTCTGCTCACATGGATAGGCACATGGTTTACTCAGTTCCTGTATTATCCGTGGCTTGGCGTATCGCTGCTCTGTAGCTGGTGGCTCTTGCTAATGGCTCTTACAAAGAAGACTTTCCACATCCCAGACCGCTGGTCTATCCTCATGCTCATACCAATAGCTATCCTGCTGATTTCCAACATGGGCATGGGCTACTGGTTATATATCCTGAAACTGAAAGGCTATTTCTTTGTAGCGACCATCGGCACAACCATTGCTGCGGCTTTGTTGTGGGGCTTCCGATACGTGCCCGACAAATACTATCTACGGTCCGTCTGCATCTTCGCCACCTGTGCCATAGGCTATCCCCTCTTCGGCATTTACGGACTGGCTGCAACTCTGTTGATGGGTATCTTTTCATGGCGATTGTGTACCAGCAACATGAAGGCTATTGCCTACACCATAGTGGCTGCCCTAAGTACCATCGCCATACCTCTGTTCTGCTACCGCTTCGTATATCACCAGATCAATCTGGCCAATATCTACTGGGCAGAACTGCCGCTCTTCTTCACCACTGAGGAGTATCACGCCTACTATATCCCGTACTATTTGTTGGCTTTATTCTTCATCGTCTTGGCCGTCACTTATCGCGCTGAGCGTCAAGCAGTCAAGCCCATGAAGAAACCCTATTACCTATTGAGCCAAGGAGCTATTGCCATCCTATTGGGAGGTTGTATCTACCACTTCTGGATGAAAGACGAGAACTTCCACCACGAACTGTCCATGCAACACCATATAGCCAACCTCAACTGGGAAGGTGTATTGGACGAAGCCTCCTCTCAGGAAGACGAGCCAACACGCTCTGTCGTGATGATGCGCAACCTCGCTCTCTCACGTCTCGGCAGACAGGGCGATGATATGTTCCTCTACAAGAACGGTTCAAAGGCCTACGCAGCCCCCTTCGGCATGCGATTGATGCTGGTGGTTGGCCCCATGATGTACTACCAATATGGCATGTTAAACTACTGCAATCGTCTGTGCATGGAAATGGGGGTGGAGCTTGATTTCCGTACAGAAGACTATCAGCTGTTGGCAAACTGTGCCTTGCTTGATGGCGATAAGCCTTTGGCCCGCAAGTATATCGGTATTCTGAAACAGACCATCTTCTATCATGACTGGGCTGAGCAAGCAGAGACGCTTTTAAACCATCGCGAACTCATGGCTAAGGATGCCGAACGCGAGCCTATCACCCACATGCTTCATTACGACGATGCACTCGGGGGTGACGAGGGCTACACAGAACGTACCCTCATGACAATACTGGCGAGAAGCACTTATGCAGACGATCCTATTTTCTTGGAGCAGACCCTGTTGGCCTCCTTATGGACCAAGGATATCGGTCAGTTCTGGTATCATTTTAAAGACTATGCCAAATTACATCCCCAAGGGCCCATTCCACGCTACTATCAAGAAGCAGCCTATCTCTATGGAAAGATAGAAGGTAGGCAAGAAGTGGAGAGTATGCCTTTCAGTGCAGGAATTAAGGATAATCTCATGCGTTTCATGTCATCGGCATCCAATTACAACGATAAGGATATGGAAACAGTAAGACAGGCGCTCTCCCCCTTTTTCGGCGATACCTATTATTATGACTACTATGTCATGAATCAGTTACCAGAATATTAAGGTTATGAGAATCAGGAATATACTTTATATCGGATTATGTCTGGCAATGATGGGCTGTTCGGGTCCATCTGTGCCTGAGGTCTTCACAGAATCCAAGGACTTGCCAAAGATTTACCCCGATTATACCAACGTGACCATCCCCATGAATATCGCCCCGCTCACATTTGAACTCGACGAGGTTGTGGATGAGATGATTGCACGCTATGCAGTAGGCGACAAGGAATTGGTATTTGAAGGCAAAGCCCAGCCACAGATGGACGATTGGCGCGTGCTGACAGAAAAGGCGAAGGGTGGTGCCATGACGGTAGATGTCTATGCCCGACGAGCAGACCAGTGGACTCACTATAAGCCATTCAACATCTTCGTGTCGCCAGACAGCATCGACAGTTACCTGAGTTATCGACTTATCTACCCCTCTTTCGTTGATTACAAGACCCTGACCATCAGTCAGCGTTGTCTGGAGAACTATGACGAAAGTGTGATTTACGACAATGTGCTGTGTGGTCTCGAAAAAGACAGACAATGTATCAACTGCCATAGTTATCAGCAGTACAACCCAGAGCGCATGCAGTTTCATGCCCGTCAGAACTTTGGTGGCACGATCATCGCCTATGATGGGCACATCAAGAAGGTGGACATGAAGAACGACTCCATCCTTTCGGCAGGCGTCTATCCCGCCTGGCATCCCTGGCTGAAACTGATTGTCTATTCTACAAACATGACCGCCCAAAGTTTCCATACCACCCATCACAACAAGATTGAAGTCTATGACTCTGAGAGCGACCTGATTGCCTACGACATTGACAAGGGAGAGGTGACAAACCTTGAGAACGATGCCAACGAACTGGAGGTTTTCCCAGCATGGGCTCCTGATGGCAAGACTCTTTACTACTGCAGTGCCCATTTTGAATGGAAGGATTCTGCCCTGACGAAAGTCGATGAGATCATCAAACGTTCGCAGGAGATAAAATATAATATTTACCGCAAGCGTTTCAACCCAGAGACCATGGCTTTCGGGCCCCGCGAACTTGTATTCTCTGCTGACAGCCTCAACAAAAGTGCTACCTTACCACGCATCTCACCCGATGGACGTTACCTGATGTTCGCGCTTGCCGAATACGGTGTGTTCCATATATGGCACCATGATGCCGACCTCTGGCTGCTCGACCTGCAGACAGGTCAGGCAAGAGCCCTACAGGAAATAAACTCACCTGACACTGAGAGTTACCATTCATGGTCGAGCAATGGCAAATGGGTAGTCTTCAGTAGTCGCCGTGATGACGGTACCTATACCCGTCCCTTCTTTGCCCACATTGACAACAACGGGCACGGCACCAAACCCTTCGAATTACCCAGTGCAGACCCAGATTATCACCGTCAGTTCATGAGATGCTATAACATCCCAGAATTCATGCATGGACCTGTCACTACCAAACCGCAAACCTTTGCTGAAATCCTCAAAGGCGAAGGCACTCCTGTGAAGTATGTGCAGAAGCTGACAAAATCTCAATAGGGTTATAGTCGTTGAGTTGTATATGTAATGGTGGTGCTTGCAGGAGATTCAGCTCCTGGCAAGCTTCATCCCAAAGTTTGTGACTATCTGTTGGCACCTTGGGCGAGGTAACACTGTTAAAGACCATGACACCGTTGGGAGCGAGAACAGAGAGGACCTTTGCCATGATGGCCTTGAGACGACCTCCGTGTCCTCCTATGAAAACAGCATCAGGACGAGGAAGCGAATTAATATCTGTCTCAAGGAAGTCACCGATATGTACATCGATGCCTGGAGCCCCAAAGCGGTGGGCATTATCTTGTATGATAGCCTCACACTCAGGACGTACTTCAAACGAGCAAACATGCAGATGAGGGAATTGCAGGCGGGCCTCAATAGAGACACTGCCTGTACAGAAGCCTATATCCCAGAACACATGGCGCTTGGGGAGTCCGAGTGCCTGAAGTGTCAGCAGGCGCACAGGCATCTTAGTGATCATCTTCTCTCGCCCGTCGAGTAGTTCAAAGGCTGATTCAGAAATGCCGAAAGGTCTGGCAGGAAGAGGTCCACATGCTTCCACAATCACACAATTGGGATGTGCGAAAGCCTTTGCTGCAGCCTCTTCAAGAGAAAGTGTTGAGACTTCTTCCAAAGAAGGATGACCTAAATGTTCGCCAATGATAATCCGATAATCAGAATAGCCATAGTCTATCATCCTTCGGGCTATAGCGGCAGGTTCATGTTCGCGGTCTGTTAATATACCTATCTTTGCCGCTCTCTCGATAAGGGCTCTGTCGAACTCTTGCCAGGGACGGCCTGTCAACGAGACAATACGCATATCGTGGTAAGGCATCGTCAGGCGATGGGCCAACATCTGGAGGGAATTGAAAGTAGGGTAGAGCACTATCTCTGCCTCAGGCATCTTCCGCTTGATGGTGTTTGCAAAGCCAAAAAACAACGGATCGCCACTGGCGAAGACGACGATGGTTTGAGGTTTGAGGTTTGAGGTTTGAGATTGATATTGGGCAAATACGTTGTCAAGGGGTACGGTAATATCAATCCATTGGGCATCGGCAGGTAGCAAGTGCGCCACTATCTCATGGTGGCGCTTACCACCAGAGAAGACCCTGCCATGCTGGATGATTTCCATTACTTCCGGTGGAAAGTATGGGTGAGGATGGTCTGTTATGCCTATGATGATAAACTTCATAAATCACG
>Ga0247609_10003508_pt1 | contig 15918 bp, 17 predicted proteins | sample 172DNAGHGlowgp2_FD_193487 | JGI IMG/M metagenome (GOLD analysis project Ga0247609, IMG submission 193487) | Sheep rumen microbial communities from Palmerston North, Manawatu-Wanganui, New Zealand - 1728 DNA GHGlow gp2 | ecosystem: Host-associated > Mammals > Digestive system > Stomach > Rumen ...
TCTTCAATTACTTTTGTTTGATCTGGTAATAGATCGTCTAAATTCATTCTATATGCTTTCTTTATTACAGATTTTAAATCAATAATAACATTAACATTATTAGAATATTTTATATTAGTCAAATAATCCCCAAATAGCTTATTTAATAAATCATATTTGACATTTGTTTCAAACATTGCTCCTATCATATTGAACTCCTCCATCTATAATAAATTGTTAAAAGCAATATTAATAATAAAAAAGGCAGATTAATTATCTGTCTTTTTATCTTCATCTGGTTCATAATCTCGGCAATGTGGGCCAAGATAAGAAGCGGTATAAACTGGGTCACGAATAATTTGATATTGATTACGTAAACACTGTTTCTTGCATTTATTTGCACAGATACACATATCAAAATTACTCATACCTGGCTTATATGGAATGTAATATGTTCCCTTTTCTTCCTTATTCTCCATAATTATCTCCTTATTCATTTAAATTTTTCATATCTTCTGTAACGCCAAATACAGTAGTTGTTAAGTCTTCAGACTTTCCACCATTTAAGAAATCAATTGCTTCATCTCTAGTAATTGTTTTCTTATTATATTTAAATGGCATACATCCTTCCATATAAAAATATACAGTTGGTGTCTTTTGAGCTGCTTCATTATAAATTCTTCTTCCAAAAATGTCAGAATATTTTTCTTTGCTGAAATCTCCAGCATAAATGATAGTAGTCCAAGCTAATTCTGTTTTACCAGAATCTTTATTTATTTTATATACTTCTCCAATTGCTAATTCTGCAACTTTATACTTCTTTTCAAATATTGACATAATAAATACCTCCTAAGTATAATTAATTGTTGTCTTTTTCACGAGCTAAATCACGTTTCTTTATTGTTTCACGTTTATCTCGTATGTTTTTACCCTTAGCTAAAGCAATTTCAACTTTAACTAATCCATTGGCAAAATATAGTTTAGTCGCCACAATTGTGAAGCCTTGTGCTTTCACTTTATTTTGAAGTTTTAATATTTGATGCTTATGTAATAATAACTCACGTGTTCTACGCTCGTCTTCATTTCTCATAGTATTATGAGTATAATCATATTTTGCAATAAATGAGTTTAATAAATAAACTTTATTGTTTTTGATAATTACATAAGCATCATTAATATTACACTTTCCTTCACGAATGGCTTTAACTTCAGAGCCAGTTAATTTAATACCGGCTTCTATTTTGTCATATAAGAAATATTCATAACTGGCTTTTCTGTTATCCATTTCTAGTCTCCTATTTTATCTAATTTTAATATTACATTGTTATTATCATCATATGCGAATGAAAAATATAATTCGGCATAATGATCATCTTTTAGAATTTTATTTAACTTTTCTTCTTCAGTTCTGAAGTAATATTTAATTCTATTGAATTTTAATCTTGAGTCTTTCACTGTAAATTCGTGGAATCCGACTTTATCAATCTTAGTTCTTAAATAGAACTTTGGAAATTCAAATCTATTTCCATATGGCCATAGAGATAAAAATGCTTGTTCCATATATTGATATGTATCTACATCAAAATATGTAACTTCAATTTCTTCCTTTGGCACTTTCTCAAACTTTTCACCAAGATATTTTTCAATCAATGGTATTTCTTTCTTGATACAAGATGCACCAAGAGCTTCTGCGTGTCCACCAAACTCTAATGATAATTCTGGATGTTCTTGTTTAATTTCTGTTAATGCTTGAAATAAATCAAATCCGGCTGGTGTTCTACCAGAGAATGTCATTCTAGTTTCGTCTGTTGAGTTTAATTTATCTACTCCAATCAATGCTGGAATATTTTCTTTTTCAACAGCATCTGACGCAGCTAATCCAGCAATACCAGAGTAATTATCATCCCATAAATCTGGTTGTAATACTTCTACTATTGCTTTTCTATCTGGAATTACTTTATGTTTCTGAATTAATTCGGTCTTCATATATTTTCTTCTATTATTTATTCCAGAATAGAAATGTGGAATTCCATTATACTCAGAACTCCATAAACACATAATATCATATGGTAAATCTGTTACATCTCCAATTACTCTGTTTAATGCATTTATCTTTGGAATCAAATCAAAATCTGCTGTAGATTTGTTCATTCCTTTAAATGTATTTAAATCAAATACTGCATCTGTTTTTGTTTCTTGCTTATAAAAATCTAACATACCAGCTAAACGATAAATGAAATTTACTTTTCCATCTGGCTCACCTAATGTAAGTTGATTATTAAAGTATCTTTCACCAGCTTGAACTAACCAACGATTTTCACCAATGATTGGCATTTGATCTGAGTATGTTGTAATATAAGCTAAGCATAAGAAATCTTTTAAGAATTTCTCATCAAAACCAAATTCTTCTTGTAATTCAACAGCTAATTTAAATGCAACACAAGCACCACTGATTTCTTTAAATTCTTCATCATCATACAATGGATCAATACATAAATCAGCATTATTTTCTCCTTGTGGAGTATGATGATCTGTAACTATACATTTAGCTCCGTTTTCGTGAATATAATCAATAACATCATTTGCTGTAATTCCATTATCAACTGTTATGAATACAGTAGCTCCATTAGACAAGCCAATATCGATTTGTCTTTTGTGCATACCATATCCATCAACAAATCTATCTGGAATTGTAAATATTACTTTATATCCACATAACATTAGAGCATAAACTAAAATTACAGTTGCAAATATTCCATCACAATCATAATCTCCAGTTAAACAGATAATATCATTTTCTTTATCTAGACTCTTAATAAATGCAATAAATAGTTTTGCTTTCTTAAGTCTTTTCATTACTTTAAGATATTTTTCTGGTGTTATGAATTGATTATAATCAGTTAGAACATTTTGCCACGTATCTTTATCTAATTTGTTATATCCAATAACTGCTGATTGAATAATATCAAATCCTGGGATACGGTCATAATCTGTAAACTTTTTAATTTTCATTTTCCACCTCTAAAATTTTAACCAATTGGTTCAGATGGTGTATCTTTTGTTATTGGATCACCAATCATATCATTGTAAACTTTCAATGATTCTAATAGAACATTTGCAACTTCTGTTTTAACATATTGTGTTTTATCAACCCAATCATTAAAGAAAGTCATAAATGTTCCAGTATTTAACATTAATCTACCAGTGTTTGACACTAATGGATTTGGCATATAGTCTGTCTCGCCCATCTTATCAAATGTTAATGTTTTCTTTTCTGCTTCTGCTTTTGATAATACTTCTATGATATAATTTATAGATTCTTTCTTTTTAGCATCATCATCTGCATATGAAAACAGATTTAGAAATTCTCTAATTTTGCTCTCCTGTTTCATCTTCCAAGATTCCCTCAAATATATCATTTAATTTTGCTACTTCACATTGAACTGGAGCCGGCTTTTGCACATTTACGGTATTAACTGTATCCCAAGACTCTTCACCAGTTGTGAATGTTGAAATTGATCTGTGTAATGAAATGATTCCAAGTTCAACTATACTAGAATAATGCATTCCAATGTATTGATTGCCATTAGTCTTTTCTCTAGCATAATCTGGTCTAGTAATATTATTTGATTTTAAATCATTATATTCTCTATTAAGTTGCTTTGAATTTTCATAAGCTGTTGCTTCTTCGATTCTATCAACCCATCCTTTCTTTCTATCCCAGTATCTAGTTCCATTCTTTGTTTTTGCTGAAATAACCCAGCAATCAAAATCTTCACTAAATGAAAATGATGTTGTTCTATTATTACTATTCTTCATTATTTGCCTTCCTTTCTAATTTTTCCTTTAACCATTCTGGTGTTTCTTCTGCGGCTTTGAAATTATAGATTGGCTTAATAATATTAATTATATCAACAGTATCCTTAACATTTTCAATTATTGATTCCATTGGCTTGTAAACCATTGGTGCTTCATCTATTGTTGATTTATTAACAGTTGTTGAATAAATACCTTTCATAGAGTCTTCATATTCTTCAATATCTAATAATTGCTTTGCTTCTGCTCTTGACATAATTCTACCAGCACCGTGTGGAGCTGATTGATTCCAATCATCATTTCCTTTTCCAATACAAATTAAAGATCCATCTCTCATATTCATTGGAATAATTAATATTTCTCCTTTTGCTGCTGAAACAGCACCTTTACGAAGAATATTATCATTAAAATTAATATAATTGTGAATAGTTTGGAATACTTCAAACTTATTCTTACCACAATTCATATAATTATCTTTATATTGAATCTTTTGCCCGAAATATGATTCTATAATCTTTTTAGCCATCATTTTTCTAGACCACTCTGCAAATACTTGACATAATTTCATATCATCTAAGTAATCTTGTCTATCAGATCCTTCAAGATATGCCATTTCATCTGGGATTGATGGATTCTTTTCTTTTAGTTTCTTTAATTCTGTTTCTATTTCTTTTTCTCTACCTTCTGACTTTAATTTAGTAATTAAAGCACCAGTTTCTGCTCTATTATCGTGTAATTTCTTAATTGCTAATTTTTGATAATATGTAGCAACTTGAAGTCCAAGATTTCTAGAACCAGAATGTATAACTAAATAAACATTTCCATCATCATCCTTATCAAGTTCGATGAAATGATTTCCACCACCAAGTGATCCAAGTGAGCAGCATAATCTTCCAACATCGTGAAGATTATCATAGCATTTTAATTTCTTCATCCAAGAATCAGCATCTTTCAATGGTGTTTCTTTCCAATATAAATAATCATCATTTACTGCATTACCAGATGGAACAGTATGGCAAATATCATCAAACTTAGGTAAATCAATTTCGATTTTACCAAGTTTAACAACAAGCATACCACAGCCAATATCTACACCAACGATATTTGGACATACTTTATCACCAAGTTCCATTGTTGTTCCGATAACACAGCCAGAGCCAGCGTGGCAATCTGGCATTATTCTGACTTTGCTATTTTCAGTTATTGGAGCATTCATAATTCCAATAACTTGTGATTGAGTAGAAGCATCTACCATATCGGTAAATACTTTAGCTGTTCCATTTTTACCTCTTAATTCTAACATATATTTATCCTTTCTATTTTATAAGTTCATTAAATTTGTCTTCATTAATGATTTCAATACCAAGGCTAACTGCTGTTTTATATTTTGTGCTAGATTCTTCACCATCAGCAGCTAATAAATATGATGTTTTCTTAGAAACACTTCCACTTACTTTTCCACCATTATCTTTAATCAACTTTTCAAATTCTGAACGTGGTTTAGATAATGCTCCAGTAATAACAATAACTTTATCTTTAAGTTTTGTTCCAACATTTACATTTCCGAGATATTTCATATTTACTTCATTATCTTTTAATACACCAATCATATACTGATTCTCAAATTTATGAGTAAATTCATAAATTGATTTAGCAGCGACTGGTCCAACATCTGGAATATTTAATAGATCTTCTTCTGTTGCACTAGCTAAATTATCATATGTTAAGAAATGTTTTGCAAGAACTTCAGCCATTTTATGACCAACTTCTTTAATTCCTAATCCACATAATAATTTTTCTAATGAATTATTCTTTGATGCATTAATACCATTAATTAAATTATTTGCGGAAACATCACTGAATCCATCTAAATCAACAATTTTTTCATATTTTACTTGTGTATAAATATCTTCAATCTTACTAATAATAGAATTATTAACTAGTAATTCACAAGTTTTTTCGCCCATTCCATCTATATCCATTGCTTCTTTCTCACAGAAATGGATAATTCTATTTAATAATCTAGATGGACAATCATCATTTGTACAGAATATATGAGCATCAACTTTAGTTAATTTCTTGCCACAATCTGGGCAAGTATCAATCATTACGAACTTCTTTTGAGTTCCATCTCTTCTATCTGTTACAACTGAATCTACTGCTGGAATAACATCTCCTGCTTTCTTAATTACAACATAATCACCAATCATAATTCCTTTATCTTTAATAAAGTCTTCATTATGAAGTGTTGCTCTAGCTACCATTGAGCCAGATACTAGCACTGGTGATAATTCAGCAACTGGAGTTAACTTACCAGTTCTACCAACTTGCCAAGTAATATTATTTAACTTTGTAATTACTAACTCTGGCGGAAACTTATATGCAATAGCCCAATGTGGAACTTTTGCTGTTTTTCCAAGAGTTTTATAATGTGAAAATGAATTTACTTTTAAAACAATTCCATCAATATCATAATCTAATGAATTACGTTTTCCAGTATATTCTTTAACATAATTTAATAATTCTGTTTTATTTTTGATTAATCTTGCTTCTGGATTTGTCTTAAAACCCATTTCTTTTAATTTAGTTAATGCTGTAAAATGATCAGTAATACCATAATCACTAGCATTCCAGAAATAATAAATCCAAACATCCAACTTTCTCTTCTTACATACTGATGTATCTAAGTTCTTCAAAGTTCCAGCAGCTAAGTTTCTACAGTTAGCGAATGTTGGCTTTCCATTTGCAATCTGTTCAGCATTTATAATTTCTAATTGCTTCTTTGGTAAATATACTTCTCCTCTTACTTCAACGTGTCCCTTTTCTGTTATAACTTTAGGGACAGATGGAATAGTTCTGATATTTTCTGTAACATCTTCACCAACAAATCCGTCACCACGAGTTGCGGCATATTGAAGTTGACCATTATCATAAACTAATTCTATTGATAATCCATCAATCTTCATCTCAGCAACTGTTTCTACAACAGCTCCACCAAGATTTGTCATAGTTTTATCATACCAATCAGATAGTTCATTTTCATTAAATACATCTGCTAAAGATGCCATTTGTTCTGTTCTATTAACTTTTTTGAATCCATCTAGAATCTTATTGCCGACTTTTTGAGAAGGAGAATTCTCGGTTACATATTCTGGATGTTTCTTTTCTAATTCCAATAATTCAACCATCATAGAATCATATTCATTGTCCGTAATAGACGGACAGTCTAATGTATAATAATCTAGATTAGCTTTTTGAATTAGTTGAACTAGCTCATCATATCTTTCCTTATCTGTCATTATTTATTCATCTCCTCATATTCTTTTTGTGCTTCATTATATATTTCATTGTATGAATTTAATTTGTCTTTCTCATTAGCTATTAATGAATCAAGACCACTATAAATTGTATCTTTAATAAGTCTCCATAATTTTGTATTTGAGTAAACAGTGTTCATTAACTTAATAGTTTCAGCAGAACGTGCTAAATGATTAGTTTCTAAAATACGTTTAATTAGTCTTCGTTCAGCATCATTAAATATCTTTTCAAATGTTGAATAACTAATAAGCAAATATGGTGTTTTTGTTTCTTGGTGTCTATCCATAAATGATCCATATTCTGTCATATCATAAATTCTATAACTAATATCACTAGCATAAAAGCAAATATTATGATTTCTATCAAATATTTGCATTGCGCTTTCTTTTTGCTTTTCTAAAGTTTTTATATTATCATTAACCGCATCAATATTTGCCTTAGCACATTTAATCTCATCTGCTTTTTCAAGTAATTGTATTAATTCGCTTACCATACTTATACCTCCATAAATTGAACGAATTTCATCTTATTTAATAACTGAGACTTTACAAATGTTGATGCCGGCCTTCCAATCAATAACTCAACATCATCAATTGCATCAATTAAATTGCCGCTGTGTTCTTCATTATACACATTAGCGACTAATTCACAAGCGGTAATTAATGATTTATTACCTCTTTCATATTTTTCACAAATTTTAATAAACTTTTCTGATTTCATATTATTATAATAGAGCATTATTTTTCGCTCTTTCTCCTTTCAATATAATAATATATTAGAAAAAGAGATTTTAAAAATCTCTTATTTTTCTTCATCAAAATACTCTTCGATATTAGTTCCATATTTCAAATTCATAAATACTGGAATATCTACATTTTCATAGTGACGTAATTTAAGTAACGGAGATTCAAAAGTTAATCTATTTAAATTACGTAAAATATTATCTTCTGTTAAGATTGTACGGAATGAAATATCTTGCCAATTTAGTTTATCAATATAATCTTCATCCATAGTTTCAATTAATTTGTTTAACATATCATTATCAATTTTTATATTTTCTGAAAAGTATTGTATCGCATTATCTCTTTCAAATAATGGTAAATTTTCAAAAATGAAATCATATGTAAAATCAATATTAGAATTTCTAGCTAAACTATCCCATTTCAAGCAATCTTTATGCTTATTTATAAATGCAATAGATAACTTTTGATTAAGACATAATTGTGAAATTGCACCAGCGTCCACTAAATCATCAAAATGTTTATTAATAAATGTTAAACTTAATTTTTGTGATGCACACATCTTTTCTTTATTTATAATATTATAGAAGTCTTCTAAAAATAATTCAGATACTTTCTGTGTTGAAATTAAAACATCCATATCTATAATTTCTGCTGTTTGATGTGCTGCTAATAATGCACGTAGCTGATATTCTTCAAATTGTATTTCTCTTAATAAAGCAGACATTCTTTGTTTATTATTTGTACTGAAAAAATCTTCTATAGTATCAAGTCTATTAGATATAGAATTAGATATAGAAGATAAACTATTAGTATATGCATAGCTGCCTACTCCACTACTACTACTGCTAGGCAGTGATTGATAATAGAGATTTAATTGTTGATTTCCTGTCTGTAATGTTGTTTGATTTGATATTTTTGCCATATGTGTATCCTCCTTTCAAATCGAGTATATAATTAATTATTCCGGCAAATATTATTTAAAATAAAATATAAAAAACTATAAAATAATATAAAAATATATCCTTTTTTAGATATTAATATTACACAATTTTTTTTAAAATAATCGACCTAACAATACATTACCAATGACAAGAGGGTGATTATATGAACATCATAAAGATAGAAAAAAACAACTTAGTTAATGGAGATGGAATGAGATGCGTTGTTTGGTGTAGTGGATGTTTCTGGAACTGTGATAAGTGCCATAATGCTGAAACACACGATCCAAATTTCGGTACTCCATTCAATGAAGACCATTACAAACAAATCAAAGAACAACTAGATAAGAGAGAAATTAGCGGTGTTACATTAACTGGTGGTGATCCATTTAATCCACATAATAGAGATGGAATGGCTGAACTATGCAAACGTATCAAAGCAGAATATCCAAACAAAACAATCTGGTGTTATACTGGATATATGTTTGAAGATATTGCCGATACAGAATTAATTAAATATATAAATGTTTTAATTGATGGAAAGTATATCGATGCTTTAAATCCAAAAGTTAAACCATTATTATGGAGAGGATCATCAAATCAAAGAATTATTGATGTGCCAAAATCTCTTTTAACAAAAAAAGTAGAAATATTATACAACTAGTTATATCATAAAGTGAGGTGAAATATTATGTGTGATATAAAAGTAAGAAAGAAAGATGGACATTTAGAAGATTTAGATTTTGAAAAGATTAAAGTTGCAGTAACAAAATCAGCAACAAGAATAGACTATCCAATGACAGAGGAAAAATGGGCTAAACTTAGAGACGTTATTATGAATAACGAGAATTCTTATATAAAAAAATTAGCAAAGAACAATGATATGCAAGTAATTGATGTTGCATACTTACACACAATTGTTGAATCTGCATTAAATGAAGTAGCTCCAAATGTTTGTAAATCTTATCAAAATTATAGAAATTATAAAAAAGATTATGCAAAGATGATGGACTCTGTATTACAATCTGCAGATGCATTAAACTATCACGTTGATAGATCAAATGCGAATACAAGTAGTGCATTAATCTCAACTAAGAGAAGTTTAATTTATACAGCATTAAATAAAGAATTATATAAGAAAATGATTCTTTCAGATGAAGAATTAGAAGCAATCCACGATGGATATATTTATATTCACGACTTAGGCGCTAGAATGGACACATATAATTGCTGTTTATTTGATATTGGTGCAGTACTTAAAGGTGGATTTGTTTGGGAGCACATCGATTATAATGAGCCAACAGAAGTCGCATCAGCATTTGCTGTAACAAACGACTTGGTTCTTAATACCGCCGCACAGCAATACGGGGGCTTTACATTAAGTGAAATCGATTCAGTATTTGCTCCATATGCAGAAAAGAGTTATAAGAAATATAGACAAGAACACATTGATGAACTTGCAAAGTATGGTGTTACACCAGATCCAGATGAATTACACGAATATGCTTGGGAAAAAACAAAACGTGATATTAAACAAGGATTCCAAGGATTCGAACATTCATTCAATACAGTTGCATCATCAAGAGGTGATTTCCCATTCGTTACATTAACTGGTGGTTGTGAAGAAAATATCTTCGGACAATTAGTTTGGGAATGCGCATTAGAAGTAAGAATGGGTGGACAAGGAAAGAAAGGTCATAAGAGACCAGCTGTTTTCCCTAAGTTAGTATTCTTATATACAAAAGATTTACACGCAGAAGGAAAACCATTACATAAATTATTCTTAACTGGTGTTGCTTGTTCTTGTAAAGCAATGTATCCAGATTGGTTAAGTTTAGATACTCCAGATACATCATATATTAATAATATAGATAATATTATATTAGATGATGCAAGTAAAACATCTGTTGTTGGAAATATGTTCCACAAATATCATAAGTTTGGTGTTTCTAGATGGTATCTAGATGAAAATAATAACGTACAAGAAAATAAAGAATGGGTGGACTCCATTATAAGTCCGATGGGTAAGCGTAAACTATAGCTCATCTAAAACTTCTCTAACCCTCCCAGGGGTGTGCTCAGTATGAGTGCTAACGGTTAGGTCTATCATTTAATTAAATGCGCTAGATGAGACCGTGCTAAATTTTAATATTAAAATATTAAATAAATGTGTATCGACTAATTTTAGTTCAGGAGACGGGAACCTGGATGAAACGGGAAGTGCAATTATTATTGCAAAGATATAGTCAGTGCCGATAGCGATATTGGAGTTAACACGTGTAGAGCGTACCTTTCACCAATATATCAAAGTGGTAAATTAAAACCAGTAGATGAAAACGATAAGCCAATTTTCCAAAAACGTTTTAATGGCGGCGCAATTTCATTAAATCTACCAATGATATATATGAAAGCAAAATTAGATAAATCAAATCTATTTAGTTCAGTAGAAGAAAGATTCTTTAATGAATTAACTCATTATTTAAATATGATTAATGATTTACATATTAAAACATATAATTTCTTATCTAAACTAAAAGCAAGTTGTAATCCAATTGGATTCTGTGAAGGTGGCTTCGGTAATTTAAAACCAAATAGTTATATTAAACCATTAGTAGACAGAATTACATTTAGTTATGGATTTACAGCATTAAATGAATTACAAGAATTATATAATAGCAAATCATTATATGAAACAAAAGATGACAGAGATGCATTTGCATATAGAACATTAAAATTCATTAATGATTATGTTAATCAAAAGAAAGTTGAAAGAGATGAAGGAACTGTTCCTTATATTGCAGCTATCTATGGAACACCAGCTGAATCATTATGTGGAACTCAATTAGAGCAATTCAAGAAGAAGTATGGTGTTATTGATAAAGTTTCATCTAGAGCATACTTTACAAACTCATTCCATATGTGGGTTGGAGAAGACATTACTCCGTGGGAAAAACAAGATGCTGAATTTAGATATTTCCATTTATCAAGTGGTGGCCATATTCAATATTGTAGATTCCCTAATTCAATGAATGTTTCATATATTAAAGAAACAATTGAAAGAGCAATGAAACTTGGATATTACTTTGGTGTAAATATTGAAAAGTCTTATTGTGGTAAATGTGGAACAGTTGTAGAAGATGGTGTAGATGTTTGTCCATATTGTGGTTCAACTGATATTACAACTATAAATAGAGTTTGTGGTTATTTAGGCTATAGTAAAGTTGATGGAACAACAAAGATGAATGATGCTAAGATGTGTGAACTTAGTGACAGAAAGTCAATGTAAGGGGTGATACTTTGAGTCAAAGAGTAGAAAACTTAGTTCAAATGTTAGACACGTATGTTGATGATGGTGGATATCATTTAAATGTAAATGTATTTAATAGAGAGATGCTTCTGGATGCACAACAACATCCAGAAAAGTATCCACAATTAACAATTCGTGTATCAGGCTACGCCGTGAACTTCATTAAGTTGACAAAAGAACAGCAAGATGACGTTATTTCAAGAACAATTCACGAATCTATGTAGGAGGTGTAAGTATGACATTTTGTAACTGTGTATTACCATCAATGACAGGAAGCGATGACTGTTGTAAAAGATGTATTAATAATAATTGTGCAGAGTCACAGAATGCGATATTAGACATTGATGAATTAATTTCAGCATTGAATGAAACAGAAGTCGTTGATATCGATGCTTTTCTAGAAGAAAAAAATTAATATAAAGAGATGGTGCAATTGAAATCTAATATTTATTCTGTGGAACATAGAAAAAGACACAATGAAGAAACACAAGTAAAAAAGTATAATAAGAGTGTTAGATTAACTAAACACGCAATTAAACAAAATTCTAATAGATTTTCATACACAAAAAAAGACAAAATTCGATATAATTTTGCAGAAGCGATGGTGTGTGGTGAGCATATAGATGAAAATAAAGTCGTATATAAAGGAAAAGTATATGTTCACGATGGAAATATATTAATTACTGTGTATATAAAGAGTTGATTATTTTCAACTCTTTTTTATATTGTTAAGAACAATTAATTATATTAAAGTATGGAGGATTAAACATATGAGTAGAATAGATAATTTACTATTAGAAAACGGATATCAATTAACAGATAGAAATAAAAGAATTTTATCTGAAAGTATTGTAAATGGTGATAAGATTGTTATGCAAGTTCCAGAATCAGTTAATGCTGCAGAAATTAATGAGGATACTATTATTACTGTATTAGCTGATATTTTATATGAAAATGGAATGGTTTCTAATGATGACAATATCAAAATTTTAGCAGAAGGAATTGCAGATTCTTCTATATTATTAGAAGCCGGCAAAGGCAGTGGTAAAGGCGGTAAAGGTAATAACGAAGGAAATCCACAGCCAGAGCCAAAACCAGATGATAATAATGAAGGAAATGATAATGGTGAAGATGGTCAACAATCAAATCCAAAACCAGAAGAAGAAGATAAAAAGAAAGATAATAAAAGCGACAATGATAAATCATCTAAAAAAGATAAAGTTAAAGAAGCATTAAAAGATGAAAATGTTGGTAGAGTTGTAAAAAGAGTTGTAAAAAATGCACTTATTGGTGCCGCAATTACTGGTGGAGCTACAATGGCTGGTAGTAAAATTGCTACAGCAGTTGCTAATAATAAAGCTGTAAATGCTGCTAATGCTGCTGAAGCTGCAACAGATGATGCTAAACATACAAGATCTTCAATAGAAGCAGTAAAAAATAATTCAGAGTTAACACAAGCAGCTAAAGATAAAAAAGTTGCTGAACTTGAAAAACAAGCATCTAGTAAACAATTAATTGCTGATGGCAAAAATTATGCATCAGTAGATGCAACACAAAATGCTGCGAAAACAAAGTCAACTGCAAACAAAGTTACAGCAATAAGTGCTGGTGCAGGTGCTGCTGCTGGTATTGGATACGGTGAATATAAAAACCAAAAAAAGAAAAAAACTGTTACTGAATCAATAAGTTACGATATAGCTGAATTATTAGAAAGCTATGGAATAACTGTTGATGATGAAACATTTAGCGAATTATATGAAAGTGTTGATGTTTTATTAGAAAAGAAAGAATTAACACCTGAAGAAAAGGAAAAAAAGGAAAAGGAAAAACAAGAGAAAACTGCAAATAAGAAAGAAACAAATAGCAAAAGAAAATCAACTGCAGGTAATGTCGCAAAAGGTATCGCTAAAGTTGCAATAGGAACACTAGCAGGTATAGGCGCAGGTGCAATTACAGCAAATGCGGCTACAACAACAGCTGCAACTAAAGGCATTTTAAACTCAACTACAAAGCAAGGTATTGTTGGTGGAACAGGCGCAGCTGGTGCTATTGCTGGTGGAGCAGCTGCTGCATATGGTAGTAAGAAAACAGCTGAAGAAAAAGAAAAAATGAGAAAAGCAAAAGACGCAATTGCTGTTGCTGAAAAAGAAAGAGATGAGGCCGAAGAAGCTGAATCTAAAGCAAGAGAAGAAATTGCATCATTAACAACTGAAAAAGGTAAAAAAAAATAATAAAAAAAAATAAGCTGAATTAATTTCAGCTTATTTTATATTTTTACATACTAACAATATCTAGATAAATGAAGTTTCCTTTTTCATTAGCATTTACTTCTAAATGCTTTTGGAATATATCATTGTTGATATTCTGTAAGATATTTGCTTTATAGCATCTAACCGCAGTATCAGATAGTGTTTTTGGTGATGCTTTTACATAAAGATCAATTGATCCGCCTTCATTTGTTAATGAACCATTTACTTTTAATCCATATGATGATAATAAATTATCAACATCTTCATTATCCTTGAATAGTTCAATTTCACCAACATAAACATATCCATTTTGATATTGCTTATATTCTCTACCAGCAACGAAAGTTCCGATTTCACTTAAAGATAGCCAAGGTCTCTTTCTAACTGTTAAGCATTGATTTGCACTATCAAATAATGTGGATTCATCATATCCAACATCTCTTAATAAATGTAAAACAAGCATCTTCTTTAAATTATTCATAATCTTAATATCAGCAGATGATAGATTACTAGAAGCTGGTTGGAATGCAGATGATAATGGATCATCATCTTCATCATCTTCAGACTTTTCTTTTATCTTATTAAATGCTTCTTGAATTGCTTCCTTACCAATTAATTCTCCAAATGTATATAATTCATTATTTTCACCAACCATATTTAATTCAGTTGGAGTATACATTTCAAATTCACCATCTGTATTTTTATAAATGATGAAATATGGAGCAGCAACCATATCTTCTGGAGATTGTGTATTATCATCTTGGATTTCAACACATCTTCCAAGAACACATTTATTCTTTTGATTACCAATTCCTCTATTATAAAGAACAACTTCTTTAAAAGTTTCAACCCAAGATTGTGGTAAAACACTTTCAAATTTCTTGATATCAATCTTTTGAGCTCTGTCTTCTAACTCATCATATAGATCAAATTCATCTTCAAATTCACTTCTAGAAAATTCTAGAACTAATTTATCTGCGATTTTATTTGGTCTATTAGCCAGAGTTTCAATTAACACAGCTTCATTTTCTGATGTTTCTTCATTATGATTACATTGACAATGTTCATTTTTGCAAGCTTCGCATTCTTCATCTTCATCATCAGATTCTTCTTCATCATTTGTAGTATTTGATGAAGATTGATCATTGATAATATCATCGAAGTCATTGCTTCCTGTCATATCTTTAAGAGTATTGATAAATTCTTTATATTCCTTTTTCTCTTCATCTGTTGCATTATTATATTCTTCTTTTAATGCTGTTTTGAAATCTTCATCTAATGTTCCATCTGGCTTGATAGCTTCAATACCAATTACTTTCTTTGTTATTGAATTTATAAGAGCAATATTAACATTACCCATATTTTGCTTTGGAATATTATTTTGTTGAAGTGAATCAATCATTTGTGTTGCAAAATCTGTAATCTTATCTAGCAATTCATCTGGAATATTATCCATATTTGTGACAATTGTCATATCAGCATCCTTGTCTGCAATAATCTTTGGAGACTTTAATGGAGATTTTGCTGACTTTTTATTATCATCGTCCTCAATTAATTCTTCATCATTT
>Ga0247609_10003509_pt1 | contig 15917 bp, 1 predicted proteins | sample 172DNAGHGlowgp2_FD_193487 | JGI IMG/M metagenome (GOLD analysis project Ga0247609, IMG submission 193487) | Sheep rumen microbial communities from Palmerston North, Manawatu-Wanganui, New Zealand - 1728 DNA GHGlow gp2 | ecosystem: Host-associated > Mammals > Digestive system > Stomach > Rumen ...
GGGATTGGGCCCATTCCCCAATCCCCAATCCCCAATCCCCAATCCCCAATCCCCAATGTTTTTTCAATTTATTCAAAAATTTAAAAATTTAAATAAATAATTAATTTAAAACTTACATATTTATATCCAAAAAAATTTAAATTTTTAATATAAAATAATGAGTGATAACAAAAATGAAACTGCAGATCCTCCAAAGGAGGATCAACAGCAAGTTCCAAACACAGAACAGCCTCCCGAATCTCAACCTCAAGAAACATCTCAGCCTCCTACCATAGAAAATGCAGTTCCAGCAACAACATCTGAGCAGCAAAATCCTCCAGCAAATGAACAACCAAAAGCCGAAGAAAAAAAGGAGGAACCAAAAGAAGAAAAACAGCCATCAAAACCAACATCAAAACAAGGAGCAAAACCTTCTTCACAACAAGGAGCTAAACCTCCTACGTCACAAAGTAATAATAAACCAGGAGCTAAAGGCAAAAAAAAAGAAGGAGGTAAAGGTCGACCTTCAAGTAAAACTAAGAAAGGAAAAAAAGGAAAAGATAAAGAAAAGGAACAAGCAGAGAAAGAAGCGGAAGAAAAAAAATTAGAAATGCAAAGATTAGAAGAAGAAAGAAAAAAGAAAGAAGAAGAAGAAAGATTAAAAAAGGAGGAAGAAGAACGATTAAAAAAAGAAGAAGAAGAAAGAATTAGATTAGAAGAAGAAAAAAAGAAACAAAAAGAAGAAGAAGAAGATAAAAGAGTTTTATTCTTAGTACAATGTTTAGTTGAATCATCATTTGTCAAAGATAAAAATGATGAAAGATTAACCAAAGATATAGTTAATAAATTATTTGATTTTCTCGATAAACCAAAATGTGTCCAATTATTTATTAAATTCAAAGACGAAAAAGAAACCGAATTATTATGTAGAGAAAATATTTTAGAATTATATGATCCAACCGCAAATAGAGAATCTCAAGAAAATAATTTAACTTCAGGAACACAAAATTTCATTTCTAGAAGTGATTACGAATTTTTCTTTTTTTTAAAAAAGAAAGAATGTCGTATAACTAAAAAAAATATGCACGATGAAATCGTTTATGATAAAGTCGATGGAAATATAGATAAATATCTTTTAGATAAAATGAAAGAAACATTAAGTGATCGTATTTTTAGTTTAAATTGGCCAGAAGGAATCAAAAATGATCTTATATCAAATATGCATAAATTTTTAATAATATTAAATCAAAGTTATTTCCAAGAATTAAATAAGGTAGTATTATATATCCCAAGAGAAAATGTCTCAGGCTCAGAAGCAAGCAAAGATAAAGAATTAGTCGCAAGATTAGAAAGTATAATGATAGAATGGACTAATCAAATTAGGGACTTTTTAAGTAATCAAGATAATGCTTCAAATAGAGAAGATTTTGATATAAATGAAGAAATATCTTATTTAGAAAGCAGAAATAGTAATTTAGCTGCTATAAGTGATCAATTAGAAAATAATGAATTAATTAATATAGTAAATACTTTAAGTAAAACAAGAGCTTCAAGTGAAAATTTAAAAGGTTTTAAAGATTTAAAAGATAAAATCCTTGAACAAAAACATATTACATCAGATACACATCGTTTTTTAAAAATATTAAAAAATCCTTGTGATAAGCTCCGTAATCCAAAAACAGAAATAAAAGAAATAAAACCAATTCTTATTGATATAATGAATAGAATAAGAGTTATCACAGAATTTTGTGATTCATATAAAACACCTGAAGATGTTGATAATTTATTAAAAAAAGTATCATTTCAATTAATTCATAAATTTACTCAAAAAATTCAAGAAAATGATAAAAATATTATGACAGAATATAATGATAAATTATATCAAAATATTTTAGATATAAATAAATGCATAAATGATTGGACAGGTATATATAATCAATTTCAAGAAAGAATTGAAATGTTCGAAAAAAATGAAGAACTTAAAAAAAAATGGAAAAAAGATAAAAAGCATTCACAAACAGTTTTTTATGAATTAGAAACATTCCAAAAACGTTGTAGTAATTTAGAAGAAATTTGTTTATGTCAATTGCAATTTGGTAAAAATAAAAATTCGAATATAAATCCAATTTGGGGTGGTACAAAACGATTTGAAATAACTAAACAATTAAATGATATCAAAGAAAAATTCGATGATAAAATGTATATGTTATTTAAATCAGGAAATAATGTACTTAATACCAAAGTAAATAAATGGCAAGAAGAATTCCGTATTTTCTCAAAACATGTTGAAGATTTAGAAGATATGTATAAAAATACAATAAGTTCAGCATTTAAACGTGTTAATACTTTAGAAGAAGCGGTAAATTATGTCGAAAACTTTTATTCTTTGGCTAAATTACAAAAAATTAAAAATTATATAAAGAATGATATTGCTTTAGAAGTAATATATATATACACGAATGAAATAGAACAAATGAATGAAAAAAATAATCAAAAGACTTTTGTTAGAATGTCTATGCAAACTGCTGAAGGAAGTAATACTTTATGGAGTAAATATTTAAGTCTTAGAATGGAAGATTATGATAAATTAATACAAAGAATGAATCAAATATTAATAGGAAAAAATAGCAAAGAGGAATTACCTTATGAAAAAAATAAAAAAATGGAAGAATTAAGAAAAGAATTAAAAACATTGAAAGGCTCTGTAAAAGCATATCTTCAAGGTGAGAATCCTGTAGTTAGAGATGAATTAGAAGCTTTGAGTAAAATAGATCAAAATAAATTAATGGATAAATTAAAGCATCCATTAATAGTTGAATTAATACAAAATAATCAATTTAATCGAAATGAGGAAATATTTTTCAAATTATATCAATGTAATTACCCAGCTGAATTAATGAAATATAGTGCCTATGTTAATTGCTATTCTCGTTTTGAAGAATTTAGTATAACAGGTGATACTGTTAAATTCATTAAAGAATTAGAAACTCAAAAACGTCGTGTAAGAGAATTAGTAATAAATGCCTGCAGAGAATATAATCAATTAGTATTAAGTGTCAAAAAAGAAACAGAAAAAATAATATTCAAAGAAGAATTTAATAAATTAATAAATGATAATGTAATGAGATTACAAAATAATTATTGGAATCAACAAGGTGGTTTTGATAAAGTAATAAATCAAGTAAGAACCAGAGTTAAAGAAATGTCAAAAATGATTAATGAATTTAAATCCCATTCTATGAAAATTAATGATATATGTGAACAAATCAGTAAAAAATTATTTTTCCATATTGAAAAAAATGCAGATATATATAATAAAGATGATTTTATTAAAGAACAAGAAAGAGTATGTAAAGAAACATCGCAATTTATCGAAGAAAAAGCCGCGGAGATAATTGACCTATTAATGAAGAGTTATAATTTTATATCAAATGTTGATGAGGTCGAAGTATTTAAAGGCTTTAAAGCTTATATTGAAGAAATTAGTAAAAAAGGATTTAATGATGCTTTAGAACGTTCTTTAACAAATTCAATAATTGCTATGCATCGTTCAATGTTAGGTGAAGGTGGTAATGCATATCTTAGTGCATTCTTTAGAGTTGATGTTTTATTAAGTGAAGGTAAATTTAAAAAAAATAATTATAAATTTGAACCAGATGATAAAGAATTAACAACGATAATTAATAACACTGTTGCCCGAATGAAATCAAGCGCAGAAAGTGCCCCAGAAATATATTCTTTATTTATTAAAAGAAATCCAGAATTTGAAAAGAAATTAAAAAATACTTTTGGTTCAAAAAAAACAGATAAAAATATTAATAGTTTAAATGCAATAAAAGAAGAAAATGCCGAAGAGGATAAAAATCAAGACAAAGCTAAAAAAGGCAAAAAAGGTAAAAAAGGTGATAAAGGAAAAGCACAAAGAGGAGTTCCTCAATTTTTACAAAGTACAGAAAAGGTCGAAAAAGAAAAAGCAAGATTTCCTAAGGCAGAAGAGGCCAAAAAAGTATTTAATAATGATCTTAAGACGAATCAATTAGATAAAACATTCCAACAAATTTTACTACCATGGACTACAAATGAAAGATTAAAACCTTTTCAACAAATTTTACAAGAAAGTGAAAACGTGAGAAAAATCGATAGTGTATTTAAAAGTTTTTTACAAGAAGGAAATAGTGATAAATTAATTTCAGCATTAAATGATTATATTATAGCTATTAATCGTTTAAAAACAGATGATTTATCCAATGCAGATTCTCGAGAAATACCACCAACAATTGTTTCAAAATTATTTATTCAATTTGATTCAACTAAAGTAAAAAATAAATTAATAGAATTATGTGAAGGTATAATTTCTTTTGATTTAAGTTATATTACTAAAAAAACAAAAACAGAATTAATTGATAAAGTCAATCAAGAATTTGATGAGCATGAAATAAAATTCAGAAAAGAACCTGAAACACAAGATCAATGGAAAACTTTATGGGAAGAATTAAAAAGAGCAGAGGAAGAAAAAGATGATAGATTTAAAAAAATAACAGGAGCTAATGATGTTGTGAGTAATGTTATCCAAACAAATTCATCTAATAGACCAAATGAAGAATTATTTAAACAAGTTGAAGATTTAGAAAAAAGAAAAGATGTATATACAGCCTTATTAGAAGATTCTAAAAAGATATTAAATGAAGCAAGAAATAAATTAAGTTCACAAGTAGCCGAACAAGAAAAAAGATTCATAGATGATGTGGATGAAATGCAAAGAAATTTCTTGGGACAAATACCAGATAAATTAGAATGTAAATTACAAGAAGAAATAGAAAAAACATATGAAGCGCAAAAGATTCTTAAAAAATATGAAGATCAATGTTCTAAATTAGAAGAGGAAGAAAAAAGTGTATCTAAAGGTATTAATTTATTCTGGGATATATTTCATAAATCACCCCAGTCTAATAAAACTTTATTAGATGTTAAAGATCAAATTAAAGAATTAAAAAAAATATGGAATATTAAAGCAAGTATGAATGAGATCGTTAAAAGATGGAGAGAAACTCAATTTTATGATTTTAATTTAGATGAAATGGAAAAAGAAAGATTACAAATCGAAAACAGATTAAGAAATGAATGTAAAGAATTAACTAAGAAACCTATATATATTACTATGAAAGATCAATTAGATTTATATAAAGCTTTAATTGAAGTTCTTGTTTTATTAAGAGATGATGCTATGACAAAAAATGAACAAAGTCATTGGGAAAAAGTACAAAATACTTTAGGTTTAAGTAGTCTAGAACCAAAATCGATCGATTTTAATTTTGAAAAAATAATAGAATTAAAACTTGAAATGTATCGTGAACAAATTGAAAAAATAGTAAAATATGCAAGAGAACAATTAAAATTAGATCAAGGTTTAGAAGCTATAAAAGAAGAATGGAAAGTCAAAGAATTAAAATTCGAATTTAAGCCAAAGGGTGATAATAGTGATGGTGATTTCAGATTATTAACAGAAAATAAAGCTTGGGTTGATGCTCTTGAAAGTCATTTAGCAAAAATCGCTGAATATAAATCAACCCCTTATTATGAAGATTTTAAAGAAAAAATTGATAATTTAGAAACAGAGCTTAATAAATTTAGTGATTTATATACTTTATTAAAACAAGTCCAAGATAAAAGAAATTATTTAAAAAATATATTTTCGAAAGATATAGATGATATCTACCAACAAGCAGGTAATGATATTGCCGTATATAAAACAAATAATGAAAAGTTTTTAGAAATATGTAGTTCATTTGATGCAAAGAAATTAGTAAGAGAATGTTTTAATCAAGATAAATTAGAAAATGATTTAAATGATTTATTTTATAAATTCAGTGAAGTCGAACGAAGTATGAATTCTTTATTAGATACAAAGCGTCAAACATTTAAACGTTTTTATTTCTTATCAAATGATGACTTATTTGAACTTATGGGTAATAGTTTTGATATGAAAGTAATAAATCAACATTTAACAAAATTATTCACAGGAGTGGAGAGAATAAAAATAGAACAGCCTGCAAAAAAGAAAGATGATAATCCTTTTATTAATTGCATATATGATAGTATGGATCATGGTGAAAAATTAAGATTAGATAGTAGTGTTATAGTTATATCAATGGTAGAAACATGGATGAATGATTTAGAAAAAGCAATGATATCCACATTAGAAAATAATTTATCAAAGGCATATAAAAGATTTATGGAAAATCCCAAATCTTTTGAGCTTGATTTAGATGAAAAATTTGATAAATCTGATAAAAACGCAGAAAAGCAGGAATTAATTAAATATATTATGAAAAAAAAATTCGGAATAACAGGACAAGCTTTGTTAACCTTGACAAATTTTGGATGGAGAGTTAAATTAGAACGAGAATTAATTGAAGCTTCGAAAAGTGAGAAAAAAAATGTGGAATGGGATAATCAAATGAATTATTTAACTACATGTGTTACAAAAGCTGCGGCATATTTAGATAAAAGAAAAAAGAAAGATATTCAAAGAAAATATATTGTTATTTTATATAATTATATTTTATTAATGAAATATTTATATGAATTGACCTCGAATTTAAAAAATGAAAATGTACGAAGTATAGATAATTACGAATGGCAAAAATTACTTAAAATAAATTTCATAAATAAAAAAGATATCATGAGTCAAAATATGTTCCAAAGAAATCGAAATCGTAATATAACCGAAGAAAAATATATAGTTCAAATGGAACAATTACAAAATAAAGCAAATTATGGATATGAATATATCGGAAATAAAGAACGTTTAGTAATAACACCAGTAACAGAGAGATGCTTTTTAAATATGATGACTGCAATGTTTTATTTTAGAGGTGGTGCTTTACAAGGACCAGCTGGTACAGGTAAAACTGAAACAATAAAAGATTTAAGTAGAGCTATGGGTAAATATGTTATAGTATTTAATTGCTCAAATAAAAATTCATATAATACTATGGCAACATTATTCTTAGGTGTAATAAATACAGGAGCCTGGGTATGTTTTGATGAATTTAACAGAATCGAAGTCGAAGTTTTAAGTGTTATAAGAATTCAATTAATAACAATATTTGATGCCTTAAGATCCAAAAAAATTAGTATACCATTTAAAGGTAATGCCGGTGTAAGAATAAATCATTCTTTAGCTATATATATCACAATGAACCCTCAATATATATTTAGAACAGAATTACCAGAAAATTTAAAAATACTATTTCGTCCTGTGGCACTTAAAACAGCAGATAGACAACGTATATGTGAAATTAAATTTTTAGCAGATGGTTATCCAGCACAAATCGCTAATAGTTTAGCTAAATTATTAATAGTAAGTTTAGATGTTTTAATGCAACAATTAAGTCCCCAATCACATTATGACTTTTCTTTAAGAGCTATAATGAATATATTAAAATATGCCTCGACTTTAAAGAGTTTACAAGGACATGATGAAATATTTATATTAAGAATGGCCATATGTGATATGCTTAAACCAAAATTAACAGCAAATGATGAAGAAATTTTTGATAATGTTTTAAGTTCTGTATTTAATGATGGTTTACAAGGAGATGGCTCTGATTTAAATGAACAAATAGAAAAAGCTAAGCATGAACGTCAAGAAAATTTAAGAAATGAAGTTAAACAAATAATTGAACTTAAAAAATTAACAGGATCACCTTTCTTAATAAATCAAGTAGTACAACTATATAATAATATGCAATTAAAACATGGTTTAATGCTTGTAGGTGGTACACTTAGTGGTAAAACTACAACATTGGAATTGCTTAAAAAATTAAATGAAGTCCAGAAATCAAAACCACAAGCTAAAGGTAAAAAAGATAAAGAAGATGAATTTACTGATATAGAAATAAGAAGAATATTTCCTAAATCAATTGAATTAGATGAATTATATGGACGTATAGGTTCAGATGGTCAATATCATGATGGTTTATTACCATATCATTTAAAAGATATATCAAATACAAGATATGATGATGGTAAATCAAGAACAGTAAAATGGTTAGTTTTAGATTCCCCTGTAGATACATTATGGATAGAATCTTTAAATACTTTATTAGATGAAACAAGAATGTTATCTTTACCGAGTGGTTTTCGTATAAATTTAAAACGTGATATTAAAGTAGTATTTGAAGCTGAAGAATTAACCAGTGCTACACCAGCTACTATATCAAGAGTAGGATTAATTTTCTTTGATCAAAATAAATTAGGATGGTTCCCTATGGCAAGAAAATGGCTCGAGGCTCATAAAGCAAGTAAAGAATGGTATGAATTTATTGCTAAATGGTTTGATAAATATGTATATGGTATTTTGGATGAATTAGAAACTATTAATTTAGGTTATTTATGTAAAATTAGTCCTTCGCAAATTATTGTTAATTTAATAAAAATATATGATGCTTTTATTCCTGAATTAAATGCAATAAATCCTTATTTGAAATCTGAGGAAGAAAAAGCTATGGAAAAAAAAGGAAATCAAACTAAGAATGATAATATGGCCCAAACACAAACTGAATTAAAAGATGCTAAAGAACAAAATAAAGATGCTAAAAAAGAAGAAGAAGAAGAAGAGGAAGAAGATAATGGTGCAGAAAATACTAAATATTGGGAAATGGCTGAAAGATTATTTGTTTTTGCTTTAATGTGGGCTGTTGGAGGTCCTTTAGGTGAACAAGGAAGAATTAAGGTAGATAATTTAATAAGAAAATATAGTGCTAATTTCCCAGCAAATACTTTAATATTTGACTTCTTTGTAAATCCTGATAAAGATGATTGGGCTACATGGGATGAAAAAATGATACAAGGATGGACCCCGAATCAAAATAGTTTATATTCTGAAATATTTGTACCCACTGTTGATATTACTAGAAATAGAATTATTATTTTAAATATGCTTAAAAATGGACAAAGTCCTTTCATATTAGGTGGAGTAGCAACAGGTAAAAGTTCTATAATTAAAATGATATATAATACATTGGAATTGACTAAATATCAACCATTTAATGTTAATTTAAGTTATGGTATAACTAGTAAAAGTTTACAAAAAGAAATCGAATTACATTTCGAAAAAAGAAATAATAAATTATATCCTCCTTCAAATAAAAAATCATTATGTTATGTTGATGATTTAAATTTACCAAAAGAAGATCAATTCGGTAGTAAAACTATAGTAGAAATGTTAAGACAATATATGGAATTAGAAGGATGGTATTCAGTCGATACATTAAATTATGTAAATATTAAATCAATGTTATTATTATGTAGTACCTGTATAAGAAATGCTGATGAACAAAGTAATATAAGTCAAAGATTCCTTAGTAAATTTGTTCCTATATGTATACAAACTCCAAATGATTTAGTTAAGAAAAAAATATTTAGTACAATTTTAGCTTTCTATTTAAGCTCAAGTCAAAGTGAAGATGTTAAAAAATTAAATGAAGGTCTTGCAATGGCCGCAATAGGTTTATATAAAGCTGTAGCAACTTTCCAAGATTTTCAACCAACTCCTAGTAAATGTTATTACATATTTAATATGCATGATATAACAAAAATCTTTGAAGCAATATCTAAAGTAAGTGGTAATTCAAAAACCGGAGCACAAAGTTATTTTACTAAAGAATATTTTGTTAAGATATTTACTCATGAAGCTTTTCGTACTTTTAGTGATAGATTTTTATCTCAGGAAGATAAATCACATTTTAAAGATTTCTTATCAAGACAAATAGAAACACATTTAGGTATGTCATATAACGATACTTTAATGAAAGATCAAAGAGAATGTATATATATAGATCCTATTCCCGAAAAAGATGAGAATGGAAATTATGATAGATCAATAAGACCATTTGAAGAAATAACAGAATTTGAAGAATTAAAAAAAACTGTGGTAAATGCTGCACAAAGTATGAGAAAATACCAAGATATGGTTTTCTTTGATAATTCTATATATAATATATTTTTCTTAAGAAGAATTATTTATAAAACTGTAGGAGGTCATGGTATGCTTATAGGTTTAGGATCAAGTGGTAGAACTAGTTATGTTAAAATAGCAAGTGATTTATGTGGATTTAGTACAAATATATTTAATGGAGCAAGAGATGCTAATGAAGGTGTATGGACTGATTTTATTAAAAAAGTTATAAGAGAAGCTGCAGGATTTAATAAACAAATATCCTTAGTAATAAAAGAACGTGATTTATTCTGTCAATTAATTATAGAACATTTACATTATTTAATTTCAATAGGATTTGTTCCTAATTTATATACACCATCAGACTGGGAAGAAATTAAAGTCGGATCTGCCTCTCCTGAAATCCAGTCTATGACAATGGATTCATTCCAAACTTATTTCATTAAAAATTTAAAAGATAATTTAAGAATATTTATGTCCTTTTCACCATATGGTGATAAACTTCGTGATTATGTCAGAAAATATCCAAGTATTATAGATCATACAACATGTTTATCATTTACAGATTGGCCTGAAGCAGCTTTGAAAGAAGTCGCGAATAAAAAAATAATAATGGAAAATTTAATTGTCCAAGAAGAAAAGAAACCAATAAAAGAAGAAAAAAAAGAAGAAAAAATCGAAGAAGGTGAAAATGGAGAAAATCCTAATGTTACTTCTGAAGAAGATACAAAAGAGGCTAAAATATCTTTATTATTAGGTATCTCGGATATCTTTGCTCAAATTCATTTAGGTGTTTCTAATAATGTCATTGAAGTAATGAAACGAGAAATGAAAAGAGAAGCTTATTTCACAAGTCAAAATTTCATAACTTTAATAGATACTTTTAATCAATTTTTGAAAGAAAAAGTAAAGGCAATTAATTTAAGTATAGAAAAATATAGATCAGGTATACAAAAAATTCAAATAGGTAAACAAAAAATTGAAGAAATGAAAACAGAATTAGAAGAAAGAAGTAAAATTGAAGCAGTAAAAAATAGAGAAAATCAAAAATTATTAGATGAAATTCAAGAAAAACAAAAAAATGCCGTCGAGCAAGAAAATGATGTTAAATTCCAGAGAGAAAAAAATGCTAAAAATAAAGATTTCTTTGAAAGAAATAAAAGAGAATCAGAACGTGAAATGAATTTAGCAAGAATACCTATGTTAGAAGCTATTAAATTAACCCAAGAAAAAATCACACGTAAAAAATTATCAGAATTTAAAGCAGCAGGTGAAAGACCAAAAGAAACAAAAGAAGTCTTTTATGCTTTAATGGCTATATTTAATAAGCCACAAACATGGGATGCAGTAAAGACCTATTTACAATCGTTAGATTTTAATTTAATACAAGATGTAGAACATTTACCTGTAACAGAAAAAGGTAATTTCCCAACAATACAAAAATATTCTCGTAACTTTGATTTAGCCGTATTAAAAAATCAATCTGAATTAATGCCGGATCTTGCTATGTATATTCAAAATGTAGAAAAATATTTCAAAGCAAAATGGGTCGCAGAGGTCAAACAAAAAAATTTCATGGAAGCGAATAAAAAAGTCACAGAAAGTTTAAAAAATCTCGAAAAGCTCGAAAAGCAATTAGAGGATATTAAAAATGAAATCGCGAATTTACAAAGACAATTAAATGAAGGAAAAGATAATTTAGCTCGTATAAAAGCTGAGAGTGAATCTATTAAAGCTAAATTAGGAAGAGCAAGTTCATTAGCAAATGCATTTGCTAAAGAGGAAGAAAGATGGGGATCATCATTAAAAAAGAATCAAGATTTATTAAAAAATGTTTTAGGTGATATTATTTTAGCTTCAGCGAATTTAACATATCTTGGTGTATTTCCGGAAAAATATAGAACTTTATTAAAAAATGAATGGGCTGATTTATTAAGAAAAAAAGGAATACATTATAATCCTAAATTTGACTTCTTAAATTTCATATCAAATCAGAACGAAATCCAAAACTGGAAAATATATGGATTACCTGATGATGTTACCATGGTAGAAAATGCTGTAATAATGAAATATTCTTTAAGACCTTCTTTAATTATTGATCCACAAGATCAAGCTATAGATTGGATTAAAAATATGTTAAATGATACAGAAAATAAACCTTCAACTGATAATCTCGAAGTAGATAATAATGCATCACAAATACAAGGAGCTTCTGGCAGTAATAAAAAGAAAGCAACATCAACATCTTTAGCTAATAGAAAATATTATGAATGTACTACATCAATGAATGCTTATTTAGCAAATATGACAAAAGCCATGAGGGAAAATAAAACTGTTATTATTAATAATGTAGGAGAATTTTTACCACCAGATTTAGAAGAATTTTTAAAAACTTTCGATAAAACTAAAAATTCTCTTTATTTAAGAACTAAAGCACCAAATCCCAAATTTGGACCTGAAGTATCTACCTCGGTTAATATTATTAACTTTTTAGTAAATGAAAAAGGTTTAGAAGAACAAATCCTTAGTACTGTTGTTAGAATAGAAAGAGAAGAAGCAGAAAATAATATTAGAAATAATATTAAAAAAATGTTTGAATTACAAAAAAGTTTGGATAAAAATGAAGAAAATACTTTAATGAAATTAAATAATGCAGGTGATAATTATTTAGATGATGATTTATTAATAAAAGAATTAGAAGGATCTACTAAAAATTCAACAGCGAATCAAAAATTAATTATGGAAACATCACAAGATATTGAAAAAATTAATGCATCAAGAGAAGAATATCGTCCTTTGGCAAGAAAAGTTTCTAAATATTTCTTTGTATTATATTTAATGAATAGTGTTAATAATATGTATGAATTCAGTTTGAAACATTATATATCATTATTCGAAAAAAGTGTTAAATTATCAACAGATCCAAGAAATATGGGAGGTGATAGTTCTGAAGATAGAATTAAAAGTATAGAAAAAGTACATTTAGAAAGAGTTATAAGTTATGCAAATCAATGCTTATTTGAAAAAGATAAATTATTATTCGCTTTTCAATTATGCTTAGAGACAATTTTTTCAAATGATGAAGAACAAAAAAAAGAATTAGAAAAAAAAGGTTTAGGTAAATATATGATGCAACAAAAAAAAGATGAAATGGATGAAGATAATCCACAACCTAAAAAACAAATGGGTGGAATGCAATCCTATGATTTCTTTAATATACAAGAATTTTCAATGTTATTAAGTAATGATTATGGTCATGTTGATGATAAAATGGTAAAACCTTCATGGATAAATGATCAAAATGCTTGGAGCTTTTTAGTTTCTTTAGAAAAGATTCCAGATCTTAAAGGTATAGTTGCAAGTATTAGTCATAATAGTTCCGATTGGCATAAATGGTATCAAAATAAAGAAATAGAAGAATTACCTGTTGAATGGGAAACAAAATGTAAAGGAACTACTAATATAAGAAAATTATTATTTATTAAAGCTTTAAGACCTGATAAAATAGCAAATGGTATTAGAGATTTTATTGAAAATAATTTAGAAGTTGATTTAAGACAACAAGGTCCTGATTTAAAAGAAATTATTACTAAAGAAATAAATCCTGATATACCTTTATTAATAGTACATGGAGGTGGTGTTGAACCTTCGGATAATATATTACAATTATGGGATGAAATAAAAGAAAAAGAAGAAAAAGAAAAAGAAAAAGTTATAGATGAAGATGATGATGAAAATAGAGAAAAAGAAAAAGAAAAAAAAAGAAAAGAAAAAGAAAAAAAAGAAAAAGAGAAAGAAAAAGGTAAAAAAGATGAAGAAGAAGAAATTAAACCAAGATGCGTTGTAACAACATTAAATCAAGATCAATGGCCACTTACACATCAAATCTTAATGGATATGGCTAAAGTAGGTGGATGGGTATATGTAGCAAATACACATCTTACATTACAAGGAATACCACAATTTGAAAAAACATTAGATGATATTAAATCAATGAAACCACATCCTAATTTCAGAATAATTATATCAACAAATCCACATCCTGATTATCCTATATCCTTATTACAAAGATGTAATAAAATAACATTTGAATTACCTCATGGTATAGGAAATAATATGGCATTATTATTTGACGATTTAAGTAAAGAAGCCGCAGCTGAATCAAATACTAATACTATAAATAAATATGAAAAAGCTGATAATAAAGCTTCTGCGTTTAGTAAAATGGTATATTCTTTAGCAATGTTCCATAGTATGCTTTTAGAAAGAAGAAAATATAAAGGTTATGGATGGACTAAAGCATATGATTTCAATAATTCAGACTTTAAAATATGTTTAGATATTCTCAGAACTTATAGTAAAAAATTCGTTACTCCTCAAGAATTCCCTTGGAAAGCTATCCAAGAATTAATATGCATTAATTATGGTAGTAGATTTACTAATAATAAAGATTCAGAATTATTACAAACTTATGCTGAACATTTCTTTAATCCTAATTTAATTTTAGATAAAAATTATAATTTAAGTTCTTCTCCGGATTTCCCTTATCCTTTATTAGATGATTCTTTATTTGAAAAATTCAAAAATACTTCAAGTTCAGAAAATACCAGTTCGAATAGATCCGATTTTTATTTAAGAATGTGTTTCTATAAAGAAGAAGCTCAAAAATTAAGACAAGAACAACCTGAGGTATTTGGTCTTCATTTCAATGCTGAAATTAGTAGTCAAATTCAAGATAACTTAGAGCTTTTAGATAGTATAAGAATACTCAATCATGATTTAGTAGCCTCAGCTGAAGCTAAAAGTACCGACGAAATAGTTTTAAATAAAATTAAATTCGCAAGAGAAAAATTACCTAAGCCTTTAGAAAGTGATAAAAAGAAATTCGAGATGATAATTCCAGATGAAGGTGCTGGAAGTGGCGGAGATAAAGCAAAAAGTTATAATCCAATAAATATCCTCTTATATCAAGAAGCTGTTAAATATAATAATTTACTCGAAATGATTAATAATGATTTAGTCAATTTTGAAAAAGCTCTTTTAGGTCATATAACATTAACTCCACAAATACAAAAATCGATTCATTCAATAAGTGAAGATAAAATACCTGTGGATTGGCTTTGTTATTATCTTAGTACAAAATCCTTTATACATTTTATTGAAGATTTAAATAAACGTTTTGACTTTTTCAGAATGTGGATCGGAAATGGTTTATATACTCCCACATATCATTTAGGTTATTTCACAAATCCAAATTCATTTATTACAGCAATAAAACAAAGATTTTCTTTAATTAATAAAGTCGCTTTTAATAATATTACATTGCAATTTAAAGTTTGTAATGATACAGAAGATAAAGCAATGAAAAATACTAATGGATATGTTATACAAGGTATAGAAATTGAAGGTGGTTATTGGGATAAAAAGAATATGGGTATAAGAGAAGAAATGGTTCAGGAATTAACTAATGAATTACCTAATATTATTATAACACCTACTGCTAGTGAAGATCGTTTACCTAATTTCGGTGCTAATGCTTTATTAGGAGAAGCTGTTGTTGAAGTTACCAGAAACTTCCCACTTTATTATATTCCTATAAGAGGTGATTATCTTGGAAGAAATAGTTATATTATGGATATTACTTTAAATATCGTCAGAGAAAAAGACAAAGAAGGTATTGAAAAATCTAAAGAAGAAATTTTGTCTTATTGGATTAAGAAGGGTACCTGCCTATTATTGAGTAAAAGTGATTAAATAATTTTGCGAATTTTAGATAAATATATAATATTTTATTTATTTTTAGAATAAGTCTTTTAATTAAGAACTTATTTTAATTATTATTTTCGAATATATAATTTATATAATTATTTTTATTATTTATTTCAAAAAATGGGGATTGGGGATTGGGGATTGGGGATTGGGGATTGGGGATTGGGCCCAATCCCCAATCCCCAATCCCCAATCCCCAATCCCCAAT
>Ga0247609_10003510_pt1 | contig 15915 bp, 37 predicted proteins | sample 172DNAGHGlowgp2_FD_193487 | JGI IMG/M metagenome (GOLD analysis project Ga0247609, IMG submission 193487) | Sheep rumen microbial communities from Palmerston North, Manawatu-Wanganui, New Zealand - 1728 DNA GHGlow gp2 | ecosystem: Host-associated > Mammals > Digestive system > Stomach > Rumen ...
TATCGTAGACAGAGAATCCAGCGCGGGTTCGCTGATTGCGATGCTTGGGATTTAGACACCTACATTTTGAAAGTGATGGCGGATTCATTAATGGTTTATCATGACCAGACTATAGCGTGGCCGCTTTCTGGATTTGATAGTTTCGAGGCATGGCGCAAGTACATCAAAGAAATTAGCGAGGATTTGAATTGGGTAAGAGTTGATAGCGGGGAAAATGAGTTCTCTCATGACCAAGACAAGATAGAAGAATGGTACCATAAAGCGAAAGAAATAGAAGATGAGAAGCAAGCTCACATAACGCGCGGGCTTGATAAATTCTCAAGGATTCATCGCGATATATGGTGGTAATTTAAGGAGCCGGCGCCTTCATCTCAGAAGGCGTCTTTTTTTATAATTTGAATTTTTTTTAATTTTATAGTATAATATATACAGAAAAGATAAGAAAGGGAGTTGTAAAAGATGTCAGAGTATACACATATTTTCCTTGAAAAAGAAGGTACATTTATCGAGATCTCTTGTACTAGTAGAGGTTCTGCTATAAGTGAAATGTTTGATGATTATGCGCCATGGGAAAAGATTAGAGAGATTACTCATGAGGATCTTCAGCAGATTTATAGACAGTATAATGATGAGTTGACAAAATGGAAACAGAATCAGAAAGATTTGGAAGAGCGCATTAAGGTCATTGCTACTTTTAATAATTCTGTAGAGGAGAAACTTGATGCATTGCACGATATTGATATGGACATCAACGAAACAAAAGAAACCATTGACCACCTTGAACACGCGCTAAATACGGTAACCTTACTTGATGATATTCTTGATAGTTCAGAACTCAACGTGAAGTATGAGCAAATGGCGCCGGTTCATATTTATGTCGGACGCGAATGTGGTAGCAAGGTCACCATGGATGATATTGAAGGCGACGCGGCAACTAACTAAATCCTTTTCAAAGGCTTATAAAAACTTGAATTCTTTTTAAAAAACTGGTATAATATATACAGAAAATGAGAAAGGAAGTAAACCTAATGGATCACAATAAAGTACGCATAACTGAATACTCATTGAAGTATCGAATTGGCTTTGGTGACGATGGAATCGACACGTATTTGCAGTTCTTTGATGATGAGGATCAGTTGCTGCGCGCGGCATCTAAGCTCTATGCGTTTGATGACTGTTGTCCAGTTGAGGTTCTTTCAATCAAATCAAAAGGTAGAGAACTTCGTTACTGTGGTTGGCGTCCTGGAATGGAATATAGTTACTACGATAAAGAAACAAAAGAAGTAGTCTGGACTGAATATTTTTCTGAGTGGGATCACTAATGAAAGGAGAAACTTAAATGAGAATTTACGCTTATACAACGGTTGAATCTGTTGAGGTTTATGGTTGCGACATTGATGAAAAATTAGTAGACTCTATCAATAACGAGTTAAAACAGATATGGGTTAAAGAGGCAAATACTATTGATTGTCCTGTTTATACGATTGAGGACATCGAAGATGTGTGGCGCGCTCACAGTAAATTTACTGCTATGTCATCGACGTTTATGAATGTGAATGTGACTCTTCGTGAGCGCTGGAATTCTAAGACATATGAAACGTCAATGTATGAGTACCTTTTGGATTTTCTACTGGACGTCCTTGATGATAGTTGGATTGATACCAGGTGGTCCGAGACACTAGACACTACGTATGACTATGAGGGGTGATTTGATAATGGAAAGAGTTGTTGAAGAATACTACATGGCAAGTGATGGTTCAAAATTCGAATCTGAGGGAGAGTGTCTTAAGCATGAACTTACCCTCCATCCCTCAGTTAAAATGTGGGGAAGTAGTAAATATGATCCCAGTATCCCGCAGGGATTAACTGGACTCGGCGAGAAAGTTAATAATCTTGAAGCTGCTTGGTTCGTTGTCGCAAGTGAAGACGATGCTCAGTACATAGAGGATATGGCTTTGTATACTGGAGTTTCTAAAGAAGGACTTGATCCCGAAGGTGGCACAGATGCGTTCGTATGGAATGATGCCGCTGGTGAGTGGATAAAAGTATCAGATACGATTAAAGAATTAACAGAGAAATTGGCATATTATAAATCAGTCTATGAAAAGATGATGGAGGAGTAATTATGGATAGGATACGAACAAACTGGGTTGTAGATGAAAAGAGATTCGGCGATCTGAATGTACATTGCGCACATTGCGGCGCCGTCTTAGAAGATGGGGAAGTAAAGACAAAAAATAATTACTTCTGCTACCATTGTGGTGCTAAGATGGAAAACGTGTTTACGATTTGGGACGAAGCCAACAAGATTTGGTTTGGCGATGACAATGAGGAAGGAGAAGACGAATGACTTTCTTTATGATGTGCGGACCTGCTGGTTCGGGAAAAACTACCAAAGCAAAAGAGTTTGTGAATGAAGACCCTCAGTTCAGAGTATGGATTTCATCTGATGATATTCGTAGGGAACTGTATGGTGATGAATCAATCCAGTCCGGCGCATCATATGTCTTCGACTTAATGGAAGAGCGCACTATCGACGCTCTTAAACGCGGCAAGATTGTGGTGTACGATGCCATGAACTTGCGCGCGAAAGAGCGAAAGATAATGCTCGATAAACTCAAAGAGATGTTCCCTGAACTGGTGTGCCTGTGTGTATCTGTTGAGGTGCCGCTCGAAACTGCGCTTCAACGAAATTCATCGAGGGCGCGCCAAGTACCCGAGAAAATAATCCGTTCACAGTTTAAGCGCTTTGAGTCTCCCACTGAGAAAGAAGGTTGGGACGATATACTCGTCATCAACGATTAAAGTTTGATTTTTCTTTGAATTTAGTGTATAATATACTCATAGAAAATGAGAAAGGAATTGTAACCATGAGAGATCCGGATAGAATAGAACAAATACTGACCCTTTTAGAAAAGGCGTGGAAGCGTGAACCTGACCAGAGACTTTGTCAACTTCTGTCAAACCTACTCTATCCTAAAAACGATTTATATTATGTCGAGGATGATGAGCTCGAAGAGCGACTTAAATCACGACTTAATGTATGGTTCGGTGAAGAGAAATGAAAAAGTATTTCGTAATTTCAGATGTTCATGGATTCTATAATGAGATGAAGGCGGCGCTGGATAAGGCAGGCTTCGATCTCACGAATCCTGACCATATTCTCGTAAGCCTCGGCGATTTACTGGACAGAGGGCGCCAACCCAAAGAGTGCTTGGAGTTCGTACTGGGAATTCCTGAGGACCGGCGCATCCTCATTCGTGGCAATCACGAAGATTTGATGTGGGAAATGGTAGCCTCTGGTGCCATCCACTCATACGACTATTCAAACGGAACTGCCCAGACCGCAATGGATCTCACAGGTGAAAAGTTTCCGGCAACTGCCATTATGGAACTTACCTTGTCTACAAATCTTTGGTGGAGATACTATGACTCGACCATTGACTATGCTGAGATTGGCGACTATGTCTTTGTGCATGGCTGGGTGCCTCCCGCTTATAAGGTTCAGATGAAATTAAGCGAGACACCTAGCCTTGTACTCAAAGATGATTGGCGCGAAGGTGATTGGGAAGAGGCTCGATGGTGTAATGGAATGAGTATGTGGAATGACGGCCTTGTGCCCGAAGGAAAAACTGTAGTTTGCGGTCACTGGCATACCTCTTGGGGTCATCACTTCATTAATGGCGATGGTGACGAGTTTGGTGACACCGCTAAGTTTACGCCTTTCATAGATAAAGGGATAATTGCGCTCGATGCTTGCACGGCTTACTCAGGTTTTTGTAATTGTGTTGTATTGGAGATAGAAAATGACTAAGATTGAACTGACTCCGGAAATAATAGAGATGTTGGCGCGCAAAGCATATTCTCATATGTCCTCTGTCATCAGTGAGGACGCACTCCAAGTTCTCATAAATCACATGAAAGATGAACTACTTCATTTAATAAAGGAGAATCAACCCAAAACTTGATTCTCCTTTAAATCTTTGGTATAATTATTCCAGAAAATGAAGGGAGAGTGAATCTGATGAAGCTGGCGCCAACACGAAAAACATGGGTTGGATATTACACTCGCAAAACTAAAACCAAACAGGAAAAACTTAACTCAATCGTAAATAAACACAAACATAAACAAATGGAGGTTTGAAATGGAACTTGTCGTAATTAAAGTACACGCTGAAGTAGACACCGTAGGGGTTGAAGGTCTGGATAAAGACGATTTTATCGCGCTCGTTGAAGTGGAATCAGATGATGGTACTCTCTATGCTAATGCCTGCCACATAGTAAAAGACTATATGGGTGATGATATTGCCTCCATCAGCCTAGAAGCTATTGATGTCTGCCAGGGCAGCGTCATATCTAAAGAGCTTTGGGAAGAGATCGGCAAGGAAATGGATTGGCTTCCTAAGCCGCGCCCTACTGCGGTCTATGATAAGGACGGCAACGAAGTCTTCTCCAATACCTGGGATTAAGGGAATCCATGGTACCGGCGCCCTCAAGTCCAAAGCAACTAATGGGGAAATTTCGAAAAATCAAAATTCACCAAAACTCTGGAGAGATTTCCCAAAATTACTACATCGAATATGTAAACGAGAAATATTCTCCTATATATAATAAAATTAGTGATCTGATTATATCTCTTTCTTATAAGAAAGGGCGAAATCTCTTGGCTTTATCCGTCCGGGAATTTGCGCAGCGCGCAATATTCCCCCCTATTCCATTCAGTTGGAAGTGGTGCGGGCGATTGCGCCGTAAGGCGCGAGCGCCACGGTACACCATCTCCGGTAATAATTGGAGAAGTGCTCCGAGATATATAAGGGGCATCACCAAAAGAGATAAAATTTTTCGGGTTCCCTTTGGAACACGAAAGAGAATAAGTAAAGGGCAAAACAAAAGGGGAAAACTAAAGGGGTCATATGAAACGGGGACTGAAGCCGGAGATAAAGTAATGGGGAACATAACGGAGATAAAGTAATGGGGAACATAACAGAGATAAAGATTTTTCCGAAATGTTCCGAGATAAAGAATTGGGTTCCGAGAATGGCTCCGAGATATGTCCCGGGAAACGTCTCGAGAAAGGCCTCGAGATAGGATGGTCGCCTCCCATGTTTGGGATCAATCGATCTCCATGGTGGTCCGTACATTGGCTATCGGTAGGGGTTAAAATTTAGGGAAAAAATGACAGAAGTTTACGGATATTGAAAGAAGATTGAAAGAAGTTTGTGGTAAATTGAGGGGAGATTGAGGGAGATTGAGGGAGGTTAAGGGAGGTTTGTGGGTCCCTGGCCCAAATTTTTACTTTACTCAAATTTTCTCTTTTTGGAAATTTTTGAAAAATCCGAATTTTGGAGAAAAGAAAAATTTGAAAAAATCCGAAAAATCTGCTATAATATTATTGTAGAAAATGAGAAAGGAAACAAGAAAATGAGTCAGTACATAAACTTCTACTTCAAAACTAAAAATGATACGTTTATCTCGATTGGCGACTTCTCACGCAATACCAAGATGTATGAGGTTTGTAAGGAAGTTGGCGCGCCGTGGGAACAGTTGGCGCCTTTCACAGAAGAGCGGCGCGAAGCAGTAGTCAAGGGTCTCCGTTATCTCAAATGTAAGATACGCGAACATATCTCTGAACTTGAATCTGAACTTAAATATTCTCATACCTTCCGAGGACGGAATGTTAAAGAACGGATGGCATGGCGCGAAGACATAAAATCTGAGATTAACGAATGGGAAGATGAAATCTTTCAGCTCAATTATGCCATTAACTTCGTAGACATTATTGGAAAAATGAGCGAAGGACACGACCTTCCACACGAAAACCAGTTGTATTTCGGATTTGAAGTAGAAGGCGCGCTCGAAAATTTGAAAAATAATTAAATTTTTGCTATAATATAGGTACAAAAGGTGAGAAAAATAAACCTAAACTCACCTAAATAAATAAAAAACTTAAATTTTGGGTGGCGACCAACGCCAGAAGGATGTAAAAACTATGACGAACCGTGATTTTTTTGAAAAAGTAGTGTTTGGAACCGAAATTACCGAAGAAATGAAAGACTTTGCGCGCGATGCGATCGTAAAACTTGACAATTCTAATGCGAAGCGCGCCGTGTATGCCGCTACAAAGCGCGAGCAGAAAGATGCTGAGCGCAAGCCTATCAGAGATGCCCTTCTCGCTGTCATCACTGACGAGCCGAAGACCGCGACGACCCTGATCGAGGAAGCTGGACTTAACATCACGCCCCAGGCCGTTCCTTCTCTCCTGAAGCCCGCTTTCACAGCTGGTCTTATCAACAAGGAGCAGGTAAAAGTTACCGGTAAAGGTACGCACGTAGGTTATGTGAAAGCCTGAGAATAGAGAAAATTTTCCCCGGAGAAATCCGGGGATTTTTTTTGCGTTTTTTTACTATTATACCAGAATTTCAGCTGAAAGTCAAATTTTCGCAGCTCCTGAAATTTGCAGCTCATTGAAATTTGACGCCAGGGAAAATTTGCGCGAGAATGAAATTTGCGCGAGAATGGGAATTTGAAAAGGTTGAAAATTTGAAAAAAATGAAAATTAGACCTAAGGTCTAATTCGGGAATAAAAAGAGTCCGCGCCATCGACGCGGACAAGAAGGAGGAAATTTATTTAGTCACTTATTCGTACTTCTGCATTTAATATTTTAAATTGAGGGACTGTTCCTGAACCCGTATATTTATATATTACTCCGTCCTCTAAGTCTACATAACATTCCGAGATAAAGAAGGCACCACCGGTTTTCATGTAGTAAGTGGGATATTCTGTTTCTGTTGTATCTGTAAAAACCTGTCCTTGTTCAATTTCGTTCCAAGTTTTCAAATCATCTGCTTTTCGATTATCAAAAATTTCCATATTATAGCCTCCTTACTCGTATAATCCGATGGTTGTCCCATGTACCCTATAGTCATTGAATGTTATTTCTTCTATGAGCTTCAGCAGGTCGAAGTATTCGCGCAAACTGTGTACCACCACTCCGTTCTTCATCGACTGGAGCTTCTTAATATAGGACCTGTTGTTTTCTGCGAGGTCATCCCATCCATCTTCCATCTCTTCTTCGATGGCTTCTTCCAAATCTCGGATTGCGTCGCCTATGCCCACGATTTTAATTTTGTACTCTTCCATTTTTCAGTCCTCCGTATTAGCATACCAAGTAATATCATCCATAAGGCTCACGATGCTCCAGACATCAGCGGCTTTATAACAGTAACCTTTGGCAAGGTCTTTGTTGTCACGCAACAGGCTACCTATGTTCCTGAGAAGTTCCAGTGCTTCTTTTAGGGTAGCGAGTTCTTTTTTAGTAAAAATAATATCGTTGTGTTCTACTATCATTTCTATCTTCCTTTCTGTTCTCCCTGAGAACATCTGCATTATACCACAACTCCGACCCATTGTCAACACCTCGACTTAGACCTCGGGTCTAATTCGGCCGCAAAAGAAAAGGGGAATCAAATCCCCATTTCCTTGCGAGTCTTTTGTGGAATTCTCCAACACGACTTATTTATGCTCTTGTCCATTTTTTTGTGCTGGCGCAGACAGTGGGCGAAAATCTCCGATTCAATCAGCACATCCTCAAGTCCGGTGTGGCACTCTTCGTATTCCTCGTTCTGTGTCATATAGGCGTAGACCACTTCGGCGCTTGTCTGTATGTTGCCCGAGGGAGAGACAAAACCGTTCTCAAGGCAGAACCGCACGTAGTTTTTTTGAGTGCAGATTACTTGACAAGCCATGTGCCAGATGCAGTAGACTTTCGTTCCGTAGGGGAGGAAGTAACGATACCGAGATTTTGTGAGCCACCGCTGAGTGGTGTTGAGGGCGCGAGTGTCAAAGCTCGCATTGTAGGCGCAGACCGCTTCGATATTCCACTTTTCGAGCGTCTCAAGGAGAATTTTGCGCGCCTGGGAGAAAGTCTTGACGACGAACAGCCCGTTCTGGATGCCCTCGATATACTGCGGGATTTTTTCAGCGTAGTAGGCACTCTGCATCAGCGTCCTTTCACCGTTAAAGATGTCGGACACGATGAAGCTATTTGACTCATAAACAGTGCCTTTTTTGTCGATGACGGCAAAGCCAAGGTCATAGACAAGTGCGTCCTCTGTGTTGTTGGCGGTCTCTACGTCGAGAACCATAAAATACTTTTTCTTACTCATTTTTCCGTTTCCTTTCCGTTCCCCTCTCTCATTGGGAACAACTGCATTATACACCTATTTAGAGGAATTGTCAACACCTATTTTTGGCGAGAGTTAGACCTGAGGTCTAATTTCGCGAAAAGAAAAAGGGGATTACTCCCCCTTTTCGGCTTTGGCTTTCGCTTTTGCTTCGCGCGCCGCCTTGTCGCTTGCGATTTTCTTGGCTTTCGCTTCGGCTTTTGCCTGCGCTTTTGCCGCTTTGTCGGCTAACTTGTCGGCGTATCCCTGCGCTTCCTCGTATCCGTCATAGGCTTCGCCATCCCTCGTGCCGTTCGGTACTTTTACAGTGATGACTATCCAGCGGTCGTTGTGCTCGTCATCGGTGCAAGGGAGAGCGATTTCGTTTGACCCGGTGCGGAGAACTTCGTCGCCGTTAGCGGTGAGTTTCTCGGAGATGAGGTCGAGATAAGAGTTGCGGAGTGCGTCTTTGAGTTTGTTTTCATTGCTTGCCATAGTTATGACCTACCTTTCTGTTCCCCTTGGAACACTTGCATTATACCACTATTCGGGAGTGGTGTCAATAGTTTTTTTTGATGAGAATTAGACCTAAGGTCTAATTTAGAAAAAGGAGATTAAATCTCCCATATGTAGTTTTCGTTTTCGTCGATGATTGATTCGATTTGTTCGTCATCGGCGTCAAGTAAATCACAATCTGTTAGTTTGTCAATTTCATCGTTGACGGCATCATAGATTTCTTCAGTGGTCGCGTCATCTGGTACTTCTACCTCGATTGTGTAGTATTTAACATAAGTTCCGTAAACTTTCATTTTTTATTCCTCCTTCCCAAGTTTTTTAAAAACGGCTTGTTCGATTGCTCTTAAATCGTGGTCGGTAATGAGTTTGTTTTCAAAATCGTCAAACCACCATACATAGTCACTTATTGCTTCCCTTATTTCATATTCTTTTGAGTTTGAATCCAAGTGGTACTCGTCAATGATTTGGTCGATGTCGATTTCGATTTCAACGGTTTTTGTGAGTGTCATTTTTGTTTCTCCTTTCCTGTTCTCCTTGAGAACGATTGAATTATACCATAACCTATGTATCTTGTCAACTGTTTGATTTAGACCTAAGGTCTAAGTCGGGAGAGGGACTCAAAGTCCCTTTAGTATTTCGATGATGTTCGTTTCATCAAACGCGCCCGCGCCCCATTCGGTACGATTCCGCATTTCATCATCGAACAAGATTCCCTCGCGCCCATCTTTTTTACAAATTCCGTAGTCTATGATGTCGATTGAATCAAACTGGACACTTTTGAGATGGGTCTTGAGCCATTTTAACTTTGCGTTTGTTACTGCTTTGTTGTAGGCTGAGGAGCCGTTCTTCGATGTCCAAGAGATGATGCCAACCGACCAGCCCGCGCGAATCAGCTTGTTCAGCAGGCGCGCCAGCGTCGCCATTCGTAACAAGGGCTTCGCTTCTTCGTAGGGAGAGGGATCGCTTGCTTCCAGTTTTGGCAACCAGTTTTCGACGCCGTATAAGTCTGCGAGAGTGCCGTCCATATCAAACCAAATTGAGTGTGCCATTTCGTTTCCGTCCTTTCTTGTCCCTTTGGACAAGTCCATTATACTCTTTTTCGGAGTGACTGTCAACAGTCAGAATTAGACCTAAGGTCTAAGTTTGGAAAAGGGGAAATCCCCTTACCACTCTTCGTCTGTTATAATGTCGATGATTTCTTCGTCGAATTCAACCTTGCCAGTTGCCCATCCATCTTCCGCGTAGTCGGCGGCTTCATCTTCATTAAGCGCTTCTACGTAACAGTCAGCCTTAACAGTAAACGTGACGTGATAACGTTTTTTTGTAGTTTCAAGTCCTTTTTCGTATGCTTCTGCTTCTTTTAAATTATCGAAAATTTTGCCGTCGTCTGTCGTGTACTGAATTTTGTACTGAGTTTTAATTGCCATTTTTTATCTTCCTTTCTTGTTCCCCTTGGAACACTTATATTATACACTAAATTTGAAAATTTGTCAAATTTAAATTTTGATTTTTCTTAGACCTAAGGTCTAATTGATTTGGGGAACCGATTGGTTCCCTTTTCTTACCATTCCGAAAGTTTACTTATTTCTTCATCTGTGAGAAGTTCAATTTCTACATCAACCCACGTGTTTTCATGAAATGCTTGTTCTTTTTTGATTTCGGCGAATTCTTTATCATCACCGCAAAGAGCAAACCAGTGCCATTCGCCCGCCGGCGAATAACTCCCCATTCCGTCACAAGCACCAGTGCGTATTGTGACCACATATTGTGCTTCAACTTCAATTGTTTGAGGAATGTAAATTGTTTTTTTGACTTTCATTTTCTACCATCCTTTCCGGAATAATTCCCTTTGGAATGATTGAATTATATCATATTTTATAAATTATGTCAATAATATGACTTAGACCTAAGGTCTAACTGATTTGGGGAACCGATCGGTTCCCTTTCTTATTTTTCGTTTTTCTTTTCATAATAACTAAATTCTTCTAATTCACGCCATGCACGCTTAGAAAGAATAAAGGAGCAACCCATTGCGTTGGTCTCGCGCCAACCGAAAAACATTCTAAACAGAAAACTTTTACCCATGCAGTACGCGAAAGCCAAATCACACAGTCTACCACGTGAAATCCATTTTTTCTTCATTACTTTTCCCCTTTCCTTGTTCCCTTTGGAACGATTGCATTATATCATATTTCATAAACCTTGTCAACACCCAAACTTAGACCTAAGGTCTAACTGATCAGGGAGAGGGCGGCGCCCTCATCCCCGATACAATAGAAGGAGGAAATATATATTGAGAATTACACTTGAAAAGTGCATCAGTATTCCGTTAATATGCCTATCTTTCGTGAAGTCTCTTATCAGTCCTAACAGTGCCACCGCCAGACCGAACCAAGCAATAGAGAGTCCAAATATCATTATCAGTATTACGTTGATGATGGTGATTACGGCGCGAAGGTCATTCCATTCGAACTTGTATGCGGTTTCGATTCCAAAAAACTTTTTAATGCGTTCCATTTTTCTCTTCCTTTCCTTTGTTCCCTCGGAACGATTGCATTATACCACTTCGCGCTATCACTGTCAATAGTGTGATTTAGACCTAAGGTCTAATCCGGGAGAGGGAATCACTTCCCTCCGATGGTCAAACCGTTATCTTTTACAAATTCTATAAAATCTTTATAGTTTAATTCTTGCATGATTCTTGAAAAATCATAACAATCTGGAATAGGAATAATCTCCGTTGTGACCAAAACTTCTTTAAAATATTCTTTTTTTAAAGTATGCTCGCACGAATCATCTGTAAAAATGGTGATTTTCCCTTTTTCTTCTGCGACTTCTCTTAACTTATGAAGCTCAGCAAAATCTTCAAAGCTCTTAATTATTTCGTGAGAAGTGGAAACATTGTCGGCATAAATCATATGCGCATAACGTGTGTATTCATATTCTTTATTCTTATAAAAGATTCTTTCCTTTTTCCTCGACCAGTATAATTGTTTCATTTTTCTTTCTCCCTTCTTTGTTCCCCTTGGAACAACCACATTATACCATACGGGAACCGACTTGTCAATACTCAAACTTAGACCTAAGGTCTAATTTCTTTTCCGAAAAAATGGGACTTTCGTCCCACTTTTTCACCACCGATTAGGCAATGGAGTAAAATTTCACACTACCTTTTTTCGGCACTTTTTTGTCCTCGGACTTCACTTTGCCGTCCTCGACAAGCTGGCGCAACAGGCTCGAGGCTTTCTGCGTGGTGATTGCTACAAGCTCGCCTACATCTGCGGCGCACATCGTCCCTCTCTCGGTCAGCGCCTTGATAATCTCTTCCTTAATCGGCTCGTTTGCCAGAGCGGTCTTGGACGGAGTGGTCTTACGCTTCTCGTTGCGCGCGTCCATTTTCGCAAGTTCAGCTTTTGCGAATTCAGCGACTTCGGTGTTGATGAAGGTGGATTTGCTTACTGCGGTAAGGAATTCTCTCTGTGTCATAGTGGTTCTCTCTTTCTCCCATCTTTAGGCAGTGGGCGCCAGTTAAGTTTTTTTGTTCCTTTATCTCTTTGGAACAATTGCATTATACCATTATTTCCGGAAAGTGTCAACAGTTTTTTTAAAAGAAATTTAGACCTAAGGTCTAATTTTGAAAATTTCTTTACGGGTGACTTTCGCCACCCGCAAGAAAGGAGGAAAAAATTTTATGCGACTTGTGGAATGTTAATTAACAGTCCACGGATTTTTCAGCTTCAATATCGAGAAGGTTGTTGTATGCCTTGCGAATGGCGTTCCACTCACGTTTGCTGAGCCGATAAGTGCTGAAGTTTCTGTTGTAGTCGCGCCAACCGAAGAACCAGTGCCATGGCGCGCGGTGTGCACTACAAAAGGCGTCAGTCAGTATCACAAGGCGGTAGTTGTTTTCGTCGATGTTTACTTTCATTTTGTTTTCCCTTCTCTCTGTTCCCCTCGGAACAATTGCATTATACCATAATGATTACGGAGAGTCAACACTTTTTTAAAAATTTTCTTAGACCTAAGGTCTAATTCCTAAAAACCGGAATAACTCCGGTTTCTCCTTAACAATACGCTAAACTCATATTTGCCCATTTAAGGATTGAAATTTGATTCTTTTCGCGCCCGATTCGCAGAGCTTCTCTTTTCGTAGAAATTCTTATACTTTTATCAATATAATATATTCCATCACTGAGCCAAACCCCACAGCTTCCTTTATAATCTTTTATGGCTTTCATGGCTTCTGCGGGAGATGCGCACTCGACGCCTTCGGTAGCTACCTGCCAGCCACTTTTATACTGGATTTTTTTACCATTTTTCAGTGTAAGTCCGTCATTATTCTGTAATTTTTTAATTGTCCGAATATTTATCATTTTTATTTCCTCCTCTTGTCCCTTTGGACAGTGTAATTATACCATATTGCGCAAACTGTGTCAACATCTTTTTTCCAAAAAAGTTAGACCTAAGGTCTAATTTCACTAAAAAAGGGAGAAAACTCCCTTAAAATTCGTCGTCCTCGTCCGACAAGTCCCATTCTTCAAAAATTTCAGCTTCATATTTCCGATATTCGGCAGCGACGCGTGCCAAGTCACGCTCACTGAGCCGGAGCTTTGTTTTTCGATAAATTTCAACAGCTATCACATCCTCAGGCTCCGCATCGAAGTCAGCGCACAGGTCCAAAATCTTGTCAAAATCCAGCACCACAGAACCCACATTCGTCACTAATTCCATTTTCATTGCAAAAATCCTCCTCTGCCGTGGGATGTTCTCCCCCATCAGCAAAGCCATTATACCACAGTTTGCGGATTGTGTCAACCCTTTAAGTTAGACCTGAGGTCTAATTCCGAAAAAATCGAAAAATCAGAGAAAAGGGGTCTAATTTCCACCAAAAATTTTGGGGTCTAATTTGCACAAGTCTTGGGGTCTAATTTCCCATAAAAAAAGAGGGAAGAGGTCTTACCAGACCTCATCCCATTTTTCTCCGTCCCATCTCCAAAATTCAATTGTTGCTTTTGAGAACTGGCCGGCTCTTCGTGCCGCGTCCTCGATGTCTGCGTAGCTTCCTTCCCAGATCCCTTCAGGCCACCGAATCACCCTGTACTCTAGCGTGCCTATCGGCCTGGCTCTATCCTCTGCGGCCTGCTTCTGCTTCAAGCCTTCCTCTATCATCTGGCTTACCACCTGATTATCTCTTGTCTCCATAGCTCTATCTCCTTCCTGCGGGTAGAGGCTTACGCCTCTACCTCTACTGTGATGTTCCATCCGAGCGCTTCTTGCGCGTCCTTCATCTTCCTCAGTCCTGCCATCATGTCGTCGTAGGCATCGCGTTCCTTCTCCCACTGGTCAGCCTCTTCGGTGAAGTCATCGTAGAGCGCATAGTGCTCGTCAGCGCTCTCCCAGTCGCGCATACTGTCGAAGCGCATTGCTTCGTTGTATTCGTCCTCTGCTGCGTCGCGCAGTTCGTGCATTTTTGTGTCAGCGTGCTTGTACTTTGAAAGCAAGTCGGTGTATAGTTGTTGAAGTGTCATAGTTGTTCCTCCTTTCAGTCCAGTTCGGACATCCTCTCGTCTAGGACTTCCATGCTCTCGGTGCAGAGTTCGTAAGTCAAGTACTCACTATCTGCCGTCTCCTGGTCTCCCATACGCTCCGCGGTGCGAGCGTTCTCCAGTGCTTGCTGGCTCTTGTTATACAGGCTTTTCCATTCAGCCATCAGTCTTTCACGTGTCATAGTTGTTCCTCCTTTTTAGTGTGGGAGAGGCTTACGCCTCTCCGAAGTTATCAAGCTCATCCTCGAGGATGGGCTGGTCGAAGCACACTGTGTCGATGTATTCACGAATCGGTGCGCTTGCGTTTGGTCTGCCTTCCGAGCGGAAGCTCTGGATGTGGCGGTCGTAGTCGTTCTTAAGTAGCTGACCCCGTCCGGTGTAGCCGTTCAAGAACTTGCTCCACTCAGCTTTGGTGAAGATGTAGGCCTGCCACTCAAGTGGCTGAGTTAGGTCTAACTCAGGTGCATAGATAACTAAGTCTGCGTTCATCGAGTCAAGCGTCTTGCAACAGCCGTTCTTTATCTCGATAGAGACTGTTTCGCCTTTGTATGTAGCTATAAAGTCCGGCTCTCCGGCTGGTGAAATAGCCAGTATTTCACGCTGGGCAATGTAGCTTTTAATGGCACACTCAAACGCTTTGCCGTTCAAGCCGGAATCACGTTCCAGCTTTGCTCGCATTTCATCGCTTGTGGCGAGTGCGTAGCGTGTAGCTTTGTACTTCTCAAGTACAGAAATAGTGTTAATAGTCATAGTTTTTTTCCTCCAAAAATTGATTTTTTGTTCGCGCGCGTCTTTGCGCTTTCGCTTTCGTTCGCCGTACCGCGCGCGGTATTCCGTTATCAAGGTGCGTTGTGCGCTTTCGTTGTGCGCTGTCGTTCGGTTCGTTGCCGTTCGTTCGGGGCGTTCTGTCGCTCTCGATGGTGTCATTATACGCCCCTATTGTGGGAAAGTCAACACTTATTTTGCCACAAACTTGCGGGCCTGGCACATTTTCCTTACGAAATAAATTTTTCAATTTTCCTCACGAAATAAATTTTTCAAATCCTTACGAAATCCCCTCTTCTCTCTCACCCGAAAATTTGACACCCGCCCCAAATTCTGGTATAATAGATTTGGTAGTAGGAAAAACAGGTTTCCTCTACACATAAACCCGAGGAGGTCGATACTTTGTCACGACTCGATCTTGACTTTAAACTTGAAACACGAGAGGAACGCACCGCGTTTCTCAATTCATATATAAGTTCCATCACGTTTACGCCGAACGAAGACGAACTCGAAACCATGGCCAATTATATACTTTGGGGCAAAAACTCTGACGGCTTAAATGGCCGTTAGGAAGGCCTCGACCTCGAAACCCGCTTCAAAACCTGGGACGCCACCCAAGTCGAGTCACTTGACGCCCTCATCGAAGACCCGGCATTTAACGAGTCGAGCCTGAGACCTGATGAACCGCCGACTTTCGTGCGGCGGGAGGTCTTATCTCGGAGTCGAATTCGCCGGACGGCGCCGCCGCAGATTCTCAGTTAGTTTGAGAAATTGTGGAAGTAGATTGACATAACCGATTTCGAAATTGAGGTGTGGGAGGCGCAACACGGAAAACGTACTTCGCCAATTCGTCCCGCGCTCATCAACGCCCTTTCGGAAACCGAAAAAGCACAAGCAATTCACCACGCCGAATCCCTTAATCTCT
>Ga0247609_10003513_pt1 | contig 15911 bp, 17 predicted proteins | sample 172DNAGHGlowgp2_FD_193487 | JGI IMG/M metagenome (GOLD analysis project Ga0247609, IMG submission 193487) | Sheep rumen microbial communities from Palmerston North, Manawatu-Wanganui, New Zealand - 1728 DNA GHGlow gp2 | ecosystem: Host-associated > Mammals > Digestive system > Stomach > Rumen ...
CAACTGTGCGAACTACTGCGCGTCCCGCGTCCAGGACAACGCCGGTTTCCGTCGGCCGGTGTTCGGGGTGACACAATAAAAAGACAAAACCAATGAACGAACAAGGGTTTTTAAGCACAATGACACACAAAATGCAAAGCATTTTGTGTCATCGTGAGCATCACGCAATCAACAACCAAGTGTACTGTTGTTGTTGCGTGTGCGTGACGATCCAGATGATTATGTATCGGCTTTGCCGACTGCTTTATTTACCTGGATTGCCACACAATTTTGATGACGAACCGCAAGCTTGTCGTCAATCAAAATTGTTCGCAATGACAACACTGTGGAAATAAAAAGGAAAACAAAATGAAAAAATTATATGTTTTGTTTTTGATATTTGCGTCATCGCCGCTGTTTGCTATTGTGCCTGATTTTACAAATTCGTGTGGAAATTCTGCGTATTATAGAATATACGCATCTTTCACACCAAATCCTTATACATGTAATTCCGGACAATTTTTACCAGCCAATGCAATCGCATGCGCATCGTGCCCAAATGGATATACGTGCAGTGGGGGAACGTACACGTTTGATGCGGACAATTCCCAGGGTTTGGTTCGTACATCAACTTATATGGTTGGAAATGAAAGTAATGTTTGTGCGGCCAATTATGGACACAGTATTACTGCGGTTTTCACACCAAATTCTTATACGTGCGCGGCGGGACAATTTTTGCCGGCTGATGCGATTGCATGCGTGTCGTGTCCGGCTGGATATACTTGTGCGGGGGGAACATACACGTTTAATGCCACACAATCTCAAGGACTGGTTCGTGTCGCCCAATATTACACAGTTGCGGCGACAAACGCATGTGCATCTAATTTTCCGCATAAATTAAATGCTGTGTTCACGCCAAATAATATATCGTTAACATGGAAAAACGAAAATGGAACGACAATAACCACAAATACTTGCACATACGGTCAACCAATATCTTTGCCTGCAAATCCAACAAAAACAGGGTACGTATTTACAGGATGGAGTGTGGTGAATAATTAAAATAAACAGTTTTGGGTCTGATTTCTTCTTTCCTATTATATATGAAAAGCCGACCCAAAAAATGCTCGCAACCGCGGGCATTTTTACTTGCTTGATTTTAATCGATTTTATGGTGTATGATTTGGTTATATTGATAAAAGGATTTAATATGTACGATAAAAATAATGTTTTTGCAAAAATTTTACGCGGTGAAATCCCAAATAAAACAGTGTACAGTGATGATAATGTGCTGGCTTTCTATGATGTTGCGCCACGTGCACGTGTTCATGTGTTGGTTATTCCGCGCGGTGAATATACTGATATTTTTGATTTTACACAAAATGCCCCATCAGATGTTCAAATGGCTTTTTGGACAGGTGTGCGTAATACCGTTGAAAAATTAGGATTGCGTGACAATTTTCGGACTGTTGCCAATACTGGTCGCGGTGCAGGGCAATCTGTGATGCATTTCCATATTCACATAATGAGCGATGAAAGATTCACAGAAGATTTTTAATATTCGTGTTACACCACATGCCAAACAAAATAAAGTTGTTGAAACCGACGGTGTTTTGCGCGTTTATACCACTGTGGCACCTGAAAACGGGCGTGCAAATGATGCGGTAATCAAAGCATTGGCAAAGCATTTTGGTGTGGCAAAATCGCAAATAAAAATCGTGCGCGGGATTGCCGCGCGCGATAAAATTATTGAAATCATTTAATCTCTTTGTAATTCAAAATCCAATCCATAAGTTCTTGGGGATCTTTGGCAATGGAAACATTATATTCGTCCAAAGAATTGATAAATTTATTGTTTAACATATCAACAATCAAATCGTGAAAGGTAGCCCAAAAACGATTAGTATTCAAAAAGAATATTGGTTTTTTTGTTTCGCCAATTTGTTGCATTGTTAAAATATCTGTCGCTTCATTCAAAGTTCCAATGCCACCGGGTAATATTATGAAAGCATCGGCTAATTCAAACATTTTTTGTTTACGCTCGTTTATACCGTCTACAATTTCAACTTCTATTTTTTTGTGTACTGGTTCTTGCAATGCTATGATATTGTCGGTTGAAATGCCGATTACGTGTGCACCATTATTAAGTGCGGCATCGGCCACTGCACCCATCAATCCGACATTTCCGCCACCAAATACCATATTCAAACCATTTTTTCCAATAAGTTCGCCCATTAAATTGGCGTCACGTTCAAATGCGGGATATAAACCAAATTGATGCCCGCAATATACTGCTACTGTTTTTATTTTCTTATTCATCTCTTTTTCCTTTATTTTTCGAAATTATAACATAAAATAAGTGGGATATGAATAAAAAATTTGTTGATTTTATGGAAAAATATCGTGGCACCAAAATGGCTGTGGGGGTCAGTGGTGGCATTGATTCTATGTGTTTATTGTACTGGTTACACGAAATCGGGGCAGATATCGTATGTTTGCATGTGAACCATAAATTGCGAGATGTCGCAGATATTGAAACTGAATATGTTCGTGACGTGTGTAATCAATTAAATATCCCATGTCAAATTTTTTATTGGACAGATGAAAAGCCTGAAACAGGATTGGAAGCAGCCGCCAGGGAAGCGCGCTATAAAATGATGACAGATTTTTGCCATGAAAATGGGATTGAATATTTATTGACCGCACATCAAAGTGATGATCAAATTGAAACTTTTTTGATGAATTTGTCCCGTGGCAGTGGTTTGTACGGTTTGTCTGCTATGTTGCCAAAATCAACCCGTAATGGAATTAATATTTTGCGTCCATTATTAGAAGTTTCACGGGCAGAATTAAAACAATATTGTGATAATCATAATATTAAATATTTTATTGATTCTATGAATTCTGATGATCATTATACGCGTGTAAAAATGCGTAAAAATCGTCATTTGTTAAATGATAAATTAGATATATCTGATGCGCGTATTTTATTGGCAATCCAGAATTTGGCACGAACACGTGAATGGATGGATAAATATATTGCCAATCGTATTGAAATGGTCATTCGTTCATGGGGTGCAATGTTCGGTGCGTCTTTTTTATTTGACGAAGCGGAAGAAATTAGGTTAAAGTTTTTGGGGTTACTTATCCAAAGAATTGGGGGGGATGAATATCCAGTGCGCTTGAATTCTTTGCATAATGCACTATCTAATTTACAACACGATTGTAAATTTACACTGGGACATTGTACGATTCGTCGTTTAAATGACAGGATTTTAATTGTCCCCGAAGGAAAAAGAACAAGTTTTAGGAAAAGACATGAAAAAAGAAAATAATATTTTTAAGAAAAAAGATGGTTCCAGATTTTATCTGATTGTATTTGCAATCTTGTTTATCGCATTGATTGCACGTATTATATTTACCGGTGTTGCAGGTAACACACCTATCAAAGATGGGTTGGTTGGCGGTAATAATGTTGATGCACCAAAGGCACCAATTGAATTGTCTTTTTCTGATGTGTTACGTCGTGCAAATGATATAAAAACTATGGATATTGGCAAAGATAATGTTGCAATTGGAACATTAAAAGACGGAACACCGTATCGTGCGACAATTACTTATAATCCCGAATTATTAGAAAAGATTTCTAAAAATGGTGCAACAGTATCAATTAATAATTCTGAAACAATGTGGGACAGCGTTGCAAAATGGTTACCAATTTTGGTCAGCGTGCTGTTTTTGGTTTGGTTGTTACGTTTGATGCGTGGTGGCAGTAATGGTGGTGGTATCACACGCAGTTTAATCGGTCAAAATCCAACAAAAATCACAACAGGAAAAACCAAGACTACTTTTAAAGATGTTGCGGGTATCGATGCGGAAAAACAAGAATTGATGGAAGTGGTTGATTTCTTGAAAAATAAAGAAAAATTCAAATCACTGGGGGCACGTGTGCCGCGTGGTATTTTGTTGTCCGGGGAACCAGGTACAGGTAAAACTTTGTTGGCACGTGCGGTTGCAGGTGAAGCAAATGTCCCGTTTTTTGCCACATCTGGCAGTGATTTTTCGGGTATTATCGTTGGTTTAGGTGTTGCAAAAATCAAAGAAATATTCGAATTAGCAAAAAGAAATGCACCTTGCATTTTATTCATCGATGAAATTGATGCAATCGGACAAAGCCGCAGTCGTCATTCGTTCAATGATAATGATCGTGAACAGACATTAAATCAATTGTTGATCGAAATGGATGGTTTTTCTAATGATACAGGAATTATCGTGATTGCGGCAACTAATCGTCCTGATATGTTAGATGCGGCATTATTGCGTCCTGGTCGTTTCGACAGACAAATACATATAGATTTGCCAAATTTAGAAGGACGTCGTGATATTTTGGAATTGCATGCTAAAAAATTCAAAATAAATGAAGGCGTGTCAATGATGGATGTTGCACGTGGTACAACTGGATTTTCTGGCGCGGATTTGGAAAATTTGCTGAACGAAGCTGCTTTGCATGCGGTTCGTGCAGAACATAAATCTGTAGAACAAAGTGATATTGAAGAAGCACGTGATAAGATTTTAATGGGGCCTAAAAAGAAACGTAAGATGCGTGAATCTGATATTAAATTAACTGCTTATCATGAAGCAGGTCATGCCTTTGTCAGTTTGCATTATGACGGTATTGTTGATCCAATTCACAAGGCAACAATTATTCCACGTGGCAGGGCTCTTGGTATGGTGCAACATTTACCAATTGATGACAAAGTATCAATGACAATCGAAGAAGTTCGTGCGAATTTATCTGTGGATTTGGCAGGTCGTGCATCCGAAGAAGTATTCTTTGGTAAAAATAAAATTACCACAGGTGCAGAATCTGATATTGCAATGGCTACACATATTGCACGTCGTTCAATTACAACTGCTGGGTTGTCAGATAAAATTGGGATGGTTGCGATTAACCAAGTGAATACTTTTGGTCAACGTGTTGCGCTGGAAAATGCATCTGAAAAGACTGCTGAAATGGTTGATAATGAAATTAAAAATTGGTTGGATGTTGCATACAAAGATGCCAAAGATTTAGTTTCAAAAAATAAATCAACAGTTGAAAAATTGGCAAATGCGTTGTTAGAAAAAGAAACTCTTTCTGGTGAAGAAATTCGTGAAATTGTTTTTGGAAATAAAAAAACTGTGAAAACAAAAACCAAGAAAACAGTTAAAAAATCAAATGCAAAAAAATAATGAAGTAAAATTTGAAGTGTTACGATTGCCACCAACAAATACTAATTCTTTGTTGGTGTCAAAAGGTACAGATGCTGTTATTTTTGATCCGTGGGGGCGTGCATCTGATTGGGAACGCGTATTGATTGATCGTGGATTAAAATTGCGTGCAATATATGCAACACATGGACATCCAGATCATATTTCAGCCGCACCCAGTTTGGCAAAAACTTTTAATGTTGATTGGTTTCTAAATGATGCGGATAATTTTTTAATTGGTTGGGGAAATGGTTTGTTGGATATGTTTAATATACCGCATATTCCTGATAATTATAAAAAACCAGTGAATTTACCAACGGGCACAATGGAAGTTTTACCAGACATAAAAATGGAAGTGTTCACTAGTCCTGGGCATACACCGGGTGGTTTGATGCTTTATTTTCCAAAATATAAAATTATAATGGTTGGCGATACTTTGTTCCAAGACAGTTATGGGAATACTGCTTTCCCTGGGGGTGACAAAGATACATTATTTGAATCAATTCATAAATTGTATGATATGAATTTGGATGATGGAACATATGTTGTTCATGGACACGGCATGGACACAACAATTGGTTGGTTGAAGAAAAATAATCCATTTTTTCTATCTGGTAAAAACCAGAACACGATTTATTCCAGATAAATCCGGGACAGTACGTTCAAAATGCCAACCAAAAAATTCGAAAATTTTTATTATTTGATTTGATTGACCAATCCCGATTTCCAAATATATTTTTCCGTTTGGTTTAATCAGGTTAACTGCGTTTTTTGCGATTTGTTCATACGCAGCCAATCCATCGTTTTTTGCATAAAGTGCAATTTTTGGGTCAAATCTAGCACCGTCGTTTACGCGTGTATCACCATATTTTATATATGGCGGATTGGATACAATTATATCGAATTTTTCACGTGATTTAAAATCAGCAAAATCACTGTGATTTAATTTTATTTGATTTTGTAATCCCAATTTTTTTATGTTTTTTCGTGCAACATTCAGGGCAGGGCGTGATTTATCAACACCAATCCCAAAAGTATTTGGGATGTTTTTACACAATGCACATATTATGCATCCTGTACCGGTCCCCAAATCCAAGATTTTGCGTGGACGGTTATCTGTACAATCACTTATAACACTTTCAACCAATGTTTCTGTATCTGGGCGTGGGTCCAATGTATGTTTGTTTGTATAAAATTCCATCCCATAAAACCATTTAGAATGGATAATTTTGGCAACAGGCATCCCGCGTTTTAATAAATGTGCATACCACAACACACGCAACAAAGACATTTTTTTGTATTTGTTTGTGATGATTTTCGCACTGTGTGCGTCCCCAGATAATTTTAAAATTTCGAATGCTTGATTTATATTCATATTTCTATTATAATGTCCCCTATGAAAAAAGCAAAAGATATATTAAAAAAGATTTATGCCAAATCGGTGGAATCTTTGAAAAAGTGTGGCAATGTGCATGTTTTGTCACGGGTTATTTTATGGATTGCTGTTGCAATGGTTGTTATTGCGTTGGGGGTAATTTGTTTTTATGGACCTGCGCGTGATGCTGTAAGGGTTGCAGTGTCCCCAGAACATCATACAATTGTGGCGGTAAAATCAGGTGATACGTTGTCCAAGATATTAAGTGACCAGGGATTTACCATCAAAGATATAAATACTTTGTCACAAAATCTTAAAAAAGATGCGGATTTTGTAACTTTGCGCCCCGGACGTGATAAATTTGATTTTGTTCGTCCAAGAGAAGGTGATGCAATTTCTAAAATCATTATTGAAAACGGTCCATGGAATCGTATTGAAATAGACTGTGGGACACCTGATACGTGGCAATGCCAAAAGATAGAAATTGAACGTGATACACGAGTTGCTTTTAAACAAGGTGAAATCGCAAAAGGCAGCAGTTTTTACCTTTCTGCGCTGGATGCCGGTATCCCAGAAGGTATCATATTAGATGTATATGATTTGTTGGCATTTGAAATGGATTTTGAACGTGATATTCGTGCCGGACAAAAATTCTATGTTTTATACGAAGAAAATTTTGCCGCAGAAAAAAAAGTTGAAAATGGTCGTGTATTGGCGGTGTCTTTTGATGCGTTGCGTGGAAATGTCAAAATGTATCGTTATGTTAAACCAAACGGACATTCGGGATATTATGATGAACATGGAAATGGCGCGATTAAATCTTTGAAACGAACACCGATTAATAATGCAAAAATTACTTCTAAGTTTTCTGGGGGACGCAAACATCCTGTGTTGGGATTTACACGTGCCCACAAAGGTGTTGATTTCCGTGCACCAACTGGAACCCCAATCCCAGCAGCAGGTGCAGGACGTGTCATTGCACGCAGTTTTAATCGTGGACATGGTAATTTTGTAAAAATACGGCATAACGGAACATATGAAACTTTGTATGCGCATATGTCTAAATTTGCCAAGGGTGTAAATGTTGGAACAATGGTGCGTCAGGGTCAAATTATTGGATATGCAGGTTCCACAGGTTTATCAACGGGTCCCCATTTGCATTATGAAATCATCAAAAATGGTGTGCATGTAAATCCAATGACTGTGAAATTGCCAGCCATAGATAATTTGGATGCAAATAACAAAAAATTATTTATGGAACGCAAAGCACAATTGGATGCAACCATAGATTCATTGCGTGCAAATCCAAAACAAATAATTCGATTAACCGACGAAAATACAAAAACAGAATCCAATCAAAACAAAAAGTAAAAAGTTTTATAATTGATTTTTTAGCGATTTTGTGGTATAATATATACACATAAACAGACGGTTTTTCCGTCTGTTTTTTTATAATAAAAAGGAGAATAAATGGAAACTGTATATATATCTGCTTTTAAAGGAATTGGAACAAATAGAATGTTTGTTGGAAATGATGGGAATATCTATGAATTAAGTGGGGGAACGCGTGCGTGGCGTAATAATAATCCTGGGAATTTAGAAGATGGTAAATTTGCACGAAATAATGGCGCAATAGGAAGCGACGGTAGATTTGCTATTTTTCCAGATGCGAATATCGGATTAAATGCGATGGTTAATTTATTATCAACAAATGTTTATCAAGGTTTGACAATAGAAGATGCGATAAATAGATATGCGCCACCATCTGAAAATAATGTAGATAATTATTTAAAATTCATTGAACATCAAACTGGTTTTACACGAATAACACCGATGAATAATCTTTCTAAAGATAATTTATTAAAATTGGCAAAAGCGATGACAAAGCACGAAGGAAATATGCCCGGCAAAAAACGAATTGTTTCTAAAAATGAAAAATATATTTGGGTAACAGTTGGTGATGATAAAGTGCGTCCAGAACATAAAGAACTGGACGGGCAAAAAAGAAGCTGGTATGATTATCCACGCCCAGGAGAAGAAATTGGGTGCAGATGTCATGCGGAATCTATTAACTAAATTTTTAATTGTTTATGTTTTGGTGTTTTGCGTTTCTTGTGAAAAACACGGGGCTTTTACTGATGGATTGCCAACTTATCCTGATAAAACAGAAGAATTTGATTTATCAAAAATGGATTATTATGGTATATCACAGATTGATACTTTTTATATTGATATAAATGATAATGGAATAAAAGATACTATTAAACGGGGACGTTTTTTCACAGGAACTGCGCATGGGTATACTTTTTATGAAGTATATTTGGATGATGGACAACAAATTGGATATTTTAGAACATTGGAATCGGCAGATTGTTTTTTAGAATTATATAAATTCAATTTTAATCCATTTTTTGTTACAAAAATATCCAGGCCATTGGGAGAAGAGGGCTGGTGGCAACCAACAAATGCGATCAGACAAGTTTTTCGATTAAAGGGCAATCAATTGGAAAAAATATCAGAAAAATCTGTTGGTAAAATTTGTGATGTTCAAGAATTGTTTTGATTTTTATTTCTTGGTTGAAACGAATAATGCAAAAATCCATCCGATAAATGACATACCAAACAACCATGATCCAACGCGTACACGCATTCTGTTGTATTTCGCAGATCCGTTGACGGCGGCCAAATAAGCCGGTGCCAACACAATCGCCAAAAATACGCATACAATCGCGATGTGTCTTAATATTGGTATAATGTCATTTACCAGTATAATCATTTTTATATTCCGTATTTCGCGGTATTGCCCAATTCTTCTTCGATTCTTATCAATTGGTTATATTTAGCCATACGATCAGTGCGGGACATAGAACCTGTTTTAATTTGACCCGCATTTGTTGCAACGGCTAAATCCGCAATCGTTGTATCTTCGGTTTCGCCACTGCGATGTGATACAACAACACCATATTTTGCATTTTGAGCCATTTTGATTGCACGCAATGTTTCTGTTAATGATCCAATTTGATTGACTTTGATTAATATTGCATTTGCAACACCATTTTTGATTCCGCGTTCCAATCGCACAGGATTAGTTACAAATAAATCATCGCCAACCAATTGGCATTTGTCACCAATTGCATCGTTTAATTTTTTCCATGAATCCCAATCTTCTTCGTGCAGACCATCTTCGATAGAAATTATTGGGTATTTTGAAATCAAATCTTTGTAAAATTCAATCATTTCGTCAGATGTCATATCTTTGCCTTCGAAATGATAAATACCATCACTGTAAAATTCAGAAGATGCGACATCCAAACCAATAGATACTTCATCGCCTGGTTTGTAACCTGCAGCACGAATCGCTGCAACAATTGTATCTAATGCTTCATGACAAGTATCAAAGTTCGGGGCAAAACCACCTTCATCACCGACATTTGTACTGTGTTTTGATTTCTTTAAAATAGATTTTAAATTATGAAATATTTCAGAGCCCATACGAATCGCATCTACTTCGTTTTTTGCACCGTTTGGAATAATCATAAATTCTTGAGCATCTAAACCGTTATCTGCGTGTTTACCACCATTTAAAATATTCATCATTGGACGTGGTAAAACACATGGATTTGGATTGCCAAAGATATTCGCAATATGTTTATAAAGCGGAATATTTTTTGCATTTGCAACAGCGTGTGCTACTGCTAATGATACTGATAAAATGGCATTTGCACCGAATTTATCTTTGTTTGGTGTGCCATCTAATGCTAACATTTTTTCATCAATTTCTGTTTGGTTTTCACCGTTCATACCAATAATAGCGGGTGCGATAAATTCATTTACATTTCTTACTGCTTTTGATACACCTTTGCCCATATAGGCATTCCCACCATCTCTTAATTCCAATGCTTCAAAAGAACCAGTAGAAGCCCCAGATGGAACAGAAGCACGACCAAAAGCCCCCCCAGATAAAACAACATCACATTCGATTGTTGGATTGCCACGTGAATCCATAATTTGGCGCGCATGAACTTGTTTAATGTTAAACATTTTTTATTTCCTTTGTTCTTTTTTAATTCTTGTTGATTTTTTACATAGTGAAATTTTCGCCAAGATAAACTTTTTTAACCATTTCATCTTTGACGATTTCGTTCGATGTGCCGTGTTTTAAAATCTGACCGTCATGTAAAACATAACTGCGGTCTGTGATACCAAGCGTTTCACGAACATTATGGTCTGTGATAATAACACCCAAACCACGATTTTTTAATTGGGACACCATTTCACGAATTTCATTAACCGCGATAGGATCAATTCCGGCAAATGGTTCGTCCAATAAAATGAATTTAGGATCATTAGCTAACGCACGTGCAATTTCTACGCGACGGCGTTCGCCACCCGACAAAGAAGTTGCTGGGCTTTTGCGTAAAAATGCGATTGAAAATTCATTTAATAATGCATTTAATTTTTCTTCGCGTTTTTTACGATTTGGTTCGACAATTTCTAAAACAGCCATAATATTATCTTCGACAGACAATCCACGAAATACACTGTTTTCTTGGGGTAAATATCCAATATGCAGACGTGAACGTTGATAAAAGGGCAGGTGTGTAATATCTTGGGAATTTAAAAATATTTGCCCCCCAGTTGCTGCCAACTGTCCGGTTATGCAATAAAATGCGGTTGTTTTTCCAGCACCATTTGGCCCCAACAATCCAACAGATTCACCAGTGGATGCAATCATAGAAATATCGCGCAATACAATACGTTTGCCATAAGTTTTTGATAAATGTTCTATTTTTAATACAGATTTTTTTGTCATAACCGTATCACCATTTTATCTGTTAATATTTTATCGCCACTGCTGGAAGTTATGCGAACATTTCCAATCAAAGTCAAGACATTTTCTTTGTGGTTGAATTGACCTGATTGTGCATTTATTTTATCAACGATTTTACCATTAGTTGTGGAACGTGTAATTGTTCCAGATGGTTTTTCCAAAAAAACTATATCTGGTTTTCCATATTCTTGATGACCAGACACCGCAAAAATTTTAAAAGGATTGCCGTCTTTGTCCACACCAGAAAATGATGCGTTTGTCATTTTAAACTGATTCGTAACAATATCGCGCATATTCATGGCAGTAATAGGTGTCCATAAAATTTGTTTGGTTAACAATGGTGCAGCGACCAACACAGCAACCATAACCAAACCCCAACCTGTAAAGAAAAATTGCCACAATCGTGTTAAACGGCGATGCTTTGAAATTATGATAAAATTACGGTTGTCTTGTTTCATAATACACCCAGTTTAATATTTTATAAAAAAAAATGCAATTTTTATATTTTTATAATTCATTTTTTGTGATATAATAAATTATAACCAACGAGAGAATGAAAAAAATATTTGCTTTTTTTATCGTGTTTGCTTGTATGATGCCATGTGCATCGTGGTCTGCGGTTAATGTAAAAAGTTCTGGAATAAAAAAGGCAGCACCAGTTGCAACAAAGCAAGAAGATAAATTGCAATCTGCAACCAGTTTATTACCAACAGTTATCGGTTTAGTAGGTCAAGTTCAAGCATTAAATAAACAACAACAACAATTAAGTGCGGATTGTGCACCAACATCCAGTGAAATACAGTTGGTAAATGATTTAGTCAAAGAATGGGCAAAAACAGGTTTAACTACTGCATCTGGGGCACGTGGATCCAGTATCGTTGCATGTAATGGTAATGATTTTTTTAACAACAACGAAGGCAACAGTTTATACGAAGATTTTATACGAAATTCGGATTCTGGCACAGAATGTATAGAAACTTTCACCAGTAAAAACAGTGAAGATATGATATGGCGTGGTTTTCCAAAGGCCAGTTCTGGTAAGGTTTGTGATGTAAATGATGTAAAAAAATGTGAACCTGTTTCTAATATTTATGACGTTTTTAGTGTGGTTAGATTCAGTGATGAAGATTACACAGCAACGGAAGCAGCAAAGATTGCACAATTCAAAGCCAAAGCGGAAAGATGTGCACCCGCCAGAATTAATGCAGCAAAACGTGAATTGTATGGTGGTTTTGTAACCCAGGCTTTGGGTGGTGTTGGTCAGGCATCTGGTGCGGCTGGAACAGCATCAGTGTTGGAAGCAGTATCATCGATGGGTGGATCTGGGAATATACAATCAATGTTGCCGTCATTAGGAACAATGGCAACACAAATGTTAGATAAATAATTTATTTATATGTATTTTCTGCTTTACTAAAATTTGAAAAATCTGTATAATTAATCTGAATTATATGCAAGGAAAGGAATCATCATGAAAAATAAATGTTCACTGTGTGTGTTGTCTTTGGCTGTATCTGTCGCATTGGCGGGATGTGTGGGGCCTGAGAATAACGAAGAATATGTTTACGAAACACCAACTGTGGATTACGTCGAAGGTTTAAATGTTAATAACGCACCACATGCGGATTCTTTTCTTAATCAATTGGCAATGAATTATCGTTCTTACGCAATTTATAATGCAAAAACCAGTGGGTATCCAGATGTCGCAGAATTATTTGCGCAAAAAGCTGTGTCTGCATTTTCTGGTGAAACACCATTTCCTGAAAATTTAAATGCTTGGCAAATAAACAGCGAAAGCGAACGATTTGAAATTTATACTGCATATAATGATTTAATAGAAGAATTAAGAAATGATGTCGCTTTGGAACAACCACAATTGGCTGCAGAAGCCCAAGCAAAATTTGATTGTTGGATTTCTGCTGCTGCAACAGGACAAAATACAACAGCGGCAGAATGCAAAAAACGTTTTAAAACAACTTTGCAGACGTTACAAGATTGTTCAAATGGCAAAATTGTTGCACCTACACATGTGAAATCTGAAAATCTTACACCAAAACAACCAGAAGAAGAAAAATATTATCCTGAAACACGTCGTTTGAATTCTATGTCTGGTGTTTCGCGTACACGTGAAGGTGTTGTGATTGTTAATAATGTAAATGTTGCACCAACTTTGGTTCAACCAGTACCAGTCCCAAATAAACAAGCCCAGGCACCAATGGTATTTAATCAGAATATTTATGGTGGTGAAGAAAGTTCAAATAACGGGGATGAAGTTTACAGCGGTTCAGACGGTTTAAATGTCTCTGAAAATGGTGGCAATGATGATTATGTTTCACGTGATGAATTTATCGCTTTGATGAATGTTATGCGTGAAGAATTGGCGGCAATAAATGCACGTTTGGATAATTTGAATAAACCAGAACCTGTGCAAAACAACGAAAAAACTGTTATCAAAGTGCAACAGATTCCATTGGAACCACAACAACGTATCATGGAAGAAATCTTTGAAATCAGATTTGATTTTGACAAGGCTATCATTAAACCTGAATACGAAGATATTATCAGAAAGTTGGCTGCTACAACCCAGGCTAATAAGAATGTAAAGGTTTCTGTGGTTGGGCATACCGATACAGTTGGTTCTGATTCTTATAATTATGCGTTGGGTGGTCGTCGTGCCGAAGCGGTGCAAAAGATGTTGATTGAATATGGTATTCCTTCTTCACAAATTGTTGCGGTATCTGCAGGCAAAGAAGATTTAAAGGTTTGGACACCTGATAATACACCAAACGCTGAAAATCGTCGTGTTCGTGTCGTCAAAGAAACACAATACATGGAACAGCCCGAACCAACACCGATAATTGTTGAAGAATATACAGAAACGGATACTTGTGATGCCGATATAGAAGGTTAAATAAGAAATATTGACAAAACACTTGACAAAAAAACTTTCTTGGTATATCATAACCAATGATTTCAAGAGAGAAGCAACATAAAAGGTAACAGTATGGCTACAAAGGAATCTTTTGAAAAAGCAACAAAAAATGTTAAATATGCGGGTTTTAGAAACGCATCGAAACAGTTAACAGCTGTTAATTTTGCAGCTGAATTCGCAAAACGCGGTGTCAATATTGATTCCGGTTTAGAAAAATAAAAAAACATGGCCCAGATGGGCCATGTTTATATAAACTTGACTTTTTACGGTATTTTTACTATAATACGTACAACTAAGCAGCGGAAATCTCCGTTCGCGTTTTCCAAAAAAAAGGCTTTTTTATGCATGTAAATGAATTAAAGACAAAGTCTCCTCAACAATTGTTGAAGATGGCTGAAGATATGGGAATTGAAAATCCTTCCCAGTTAAATGTACAACAATTGCGTTTTGCCGTTATGCGTATGTATGCGGCTGATAAATCTATTGTTTTAATAGGTGATGGAGTGTTAGAACGTCATCCTGATGGTTTCGGATTTTTACGTGCCCCAGAAAGTAATTATTTGGCAGGACCTGACGATTTGTATGTGTCGCCAAATCTGATTAAAAAATATGGATTAAAGACGGGCGATTATGTCGAAGGTCAAATTCAGGCACCACAAAATGAATCGGAACGTTATTTCGCTTTGGAAACAATTGAACGCGTAAATGGCGATAATCCTGAAAAATTGCGTCATCGTGTATCTTTTGATGATATGACGCCTCTTTATCCGGATGAACAATTAAAAATGGAAGTAGAAAATGACACAGACAAAGGACGCAATTTGTCTGCACGTGTTATTGATTTGATTTCTCCAACCGGCAAAGGACAACGTTCTTTGATTGTTGCACCACCAAGAACTGGTAAGACTGTTATGTTGCAAAATATCGCACATTCGATTGCCACCAATTATCCAGATGTGAAATTGATTGTGTTATTGATTGATGAACGTCCCGAAGAAGTTACAGATATGCAACGCAGTGTTCGTGGTGAAGTTATTTCTTCGACTTTTGATGAACCTGCAACACGTCATATTCAGGTTGCTGAAATGGTTATTGAAAAAGCCAAACGTTTGGTTGAATCAGGTCAAGATGTTGTGATTTTGTTGGATTCTATTACACGTTTAGGACGCGCGTATAATACGGTTGTTCCATCCAGCGGTAAAGTTTTAACGGGTGGTGTTGATGCATATGCATTGCAAAGACCAAAGCGTTTCTTTGGGGCTGCCCGTAATATCGAAGGTGGTGGATCATTAACAATTATTGCAACCGCATTGATTGATACAGGGTCTAAAATGGATGAAGTCGTTTTTGAAGAATTCAAAGGGACAGGCAATAGTGAAATTATTTTAGACAGAAAATTATCTGATAAACGTGTGTATCCTGCAATTGATATTACTAAATCTGGAACCCGCAAAGAAGATTTATTGGTATCCAAAGATACTTTGTCTAAAATGTATGTTTTACGTCGCATAATAAATCCGATGGGAACATTGGAAGCAATGGAA
>Ga0247609_10003515_pt1 | contig 15904 bp, 5 predicted proteins | sample 172DNAGHGlowgp2_FD_193487 | JGI IMG/M metagenome (GOLD analysis project Ga0247609, IMG submission 193487) | Sheep rumen microbial communities from Palmerston North, Manawatu-Wanganui, New Zealand - 1728 DNA GHGlow gp2 | ecosystem: Host-associated > Mammals > Digestive system > Stomach > Rumen ...
TGCCCATTCCACCGCCTCGAACTCCCATGGGTGGGAATACGTGGGATTGCTGAGCTATCCCTCGCAGGTCCTCCACTACTGGGACTACAGCGCCGACAACTTCGTCTTCCAGGCTTGGACGCCGACCATCGGCAACGCCACCGTCACCGTTGACAGCCCGCGTTCGCTGACCATCAGTGCTCCGACATCACAGGACCTCGCACAGCTCTATCTGGCCGACCTCGTGGAGGTGACGAAGGGCGCCACCGGTACCACCAACACCTTCGGCGGCACCGTGACCTTCACCTTCCGCAACATGTCCACCAAGGTGCGTCTGGGAATCTACGAAACCGTGCCGGGCTACTCGGTGAGCGAGATCACCTTCCGCTCCGCTGGCGGCAACTTCGCCAACAGCAACAGCAATGCCCTGCTCGACGGCACCTTCAACGCTGCCGACTTCGCCACGGGCGGCACCTACCACGTGACTTACAACGCCACGACAGGACGCGCCGAGCTCGACTATGTCGCCCCTGCCTCCGGCACGTTGGCTGACTACTTTGACTTCGGCACCTTCGACCAGGGCATCATCGGCACCGAGAGCACCACGCCCACCTGGGCCGGCGGCTCATCGGCCTACCGCAGCGTCCTCCCCAACGAGGACCACGCAGCGGACATGACGCTCTACGTCGATTTCACGCTCACCGCCAACGACGGCTCCAACGACGTCCTCTACGTCAAAGGCGCCACCGCGACGGTGCCCCAGAGCTTCATGGTGTGGCATCCCAACTACGCCTACACCTATCTCTTCAAGATCACCAAAGACGTCAACGGCACCACGGGCGACGAGGGCGTCGATCCCACGAAACTCTATCCCATCACCTTCGACGCCGTCGTCAAGGAGGAAGTCGAGGTGACGGCCTCAGAGTTTGAACTCAAGGATTAAGCTTCACGCGCGTTCCTTATATATAATATATATGTCGATTAAACCAAAAGAAAATAATAACATTTAACTAAAAACATTCAATCGTATGAAGAAAATCTATCTTTTCAGCGTAGCGCTCGCAAGTCTCGCACTTGCCAGCTGCTCCAGCGATGACTTCAACGTGACTCAGGATGACCCCACGATCTTCGATCAGGCTCCTATCTCGTTCAGCTCGCTTAAGGGTGCTACTACCCGTGCCGACATCACCGGTGCTGCCGCCGCTGACCTCCTCGGCAACCAGTTCGTCGTGTCCGGCAAGAAAGGTTCTACCACCGCTGCCACCGACGGTACCATCGTCTTCGACAACTACGTCGTTGCTTGGGAAGACAACACCGCCAACACCACTGAGTCCAACTCCTCCAACTGGGAGTATGTCGGCAAGGGACGTATCAAGCATGCTATCGACCACGGCATCACCAACCAGACCATCAAGTACTGGGACTACAGCAAGGCTCAGTATGACTTCATCGCATGGTCCACGGGTAAGAAGACCGCTATCTACGAAGGCACTCCCGCCGCTGGCGAAGTCCTCGTATCGGCCATCGACCCCAATGCCACGGCTACTGCTGCTTACACCTTCACCGGTACGGCTGCTGACCTCAGTGACTGCTACATCGCTGACCTCGTGACCGTTAAGAAGGCTCAGTATGGCAACATGACCGCCAACAACCCCGTCACGTTCTCCTTCCGCCAGCTCGGCACCAAGGTGCGTATCGGTATCTTTGAGACCGTTCCCGGCTACAGCGTCAAGGACGTGAAGTTCTACACCCAGGGTGGTATCCTCACCGATCCCGCTACGGAGATCGTCACCAATGCTACCATCTTCTCTACCGCTGCTGACATCTACACCGAAGGTACCTACACCGTCACCTTCCCCACAGTGGATGATGCTACTAAAGCAGACAACAACCAGGCTCACGTGACCTTCGCTCCGAAGACCGGCGTTACGCAGACAACGACCGTTGACTGGGGTGGCCTGAACTACACCATCGCTGAGGACGGCGAGAAGATCGGCACCAAGTTCCTCGGCCGCAGCTCCAACACCGCTTCCTTCGCCGGCGACGCTGCCACTGACTACTATGTCACCTATCTGCCCAACGAGACTGGTGCTAACCTCAACCTCCGCGTGGACTTCACCCTTGAATCCACCGACGGTAGTGGTGAGGAAATCTTCGTGAAGAATGCCAAGGCTCAGGTGCCCAGCATCTACACCACCTGGAAGCCCGGCTTCGCCTACACGTACCTCTTTAAGATTTCCGACAAGACCAACGGCCGCACCGGTGTCTATGATCCCACCCAGGCTGACGACGCTACCATCAACAGCGATCCCGCAGGCCTCTATCCCATCACCTTCGACGCTGTCGTAGTCAACGCAGAGGATGGTGACCATACTCAGGAGACCATCACCACCGTGATGACCCCCAGCATCACCTCCTACCAGAAGGCTTCCACCGTGGTTAACGCCGACGAGTACACCGACAACGGTAACAAGATCTATGTGACCGTCAACGAAGGCGACGCTCTCGTGACCCTCACCGGCAAGGCTGCTCTCTACACCATCCCCGCTGGCAAGACTGAAGCCGAAGTGGTTGACGCTCTGCAGATGCAGGACGACAACGCTGCCGCTGGCACCATCCTGGGCCGCAGCGGTCTCGTGCTCACCGAGGCTACTTCCGCACTGACCAACAGCGTCGAGTTCGGTGCTGACGGCAATGCCATCTCTGTAGGTACCGACCAGGCATTGAGCTTCACTCCGACTGCAGCTACCACCTATGCTTTCGTTTATACGAAGACTGCTGCTGACCCCACTAATAATGTCGAGAAGTACCAGGCTCAGAACTGGGCTAACTTCGCTGCCGGTCAGACCAAGTATCGCTACGACTACAAGGCTCCCGCTGCTACCGATGCTCAGAAGGGTGTGAAGTACTTCAAGGAAGATGCTGGTGTCTATACCATGCAGACTGCCTTCATCGGCCAGGGTGTTGGTAACCTCTACCTCGATGCAGCAGGTACGAGCATTGCCAGAGGCTATGCTGTAACAGGTACCGACTACTACTACACCACCGATAAGGGCATGACCTACAAGAAAGCTACCAACATCGCTTACGAGGCCTTCGCAACGACGACCCTGTACACCGATCCCGCGCTCACCACAGCTAAGACCGAGACCACGCCTGTCGATGGTCAGGCTTACTACGATGCCACTGGCAAGTACTGCGTCATCCTGCCGCAGCAGACCACCGGTTGGTACGAGCTCGATGAGACCACCTATGTCGTCGCCAACGAGACGGCTGAGGTCGTAGGTCAGACCTACTTCGACAAGTACACCAAGAACGACGGTGAATACTACGCTAAGGTTATCAAGGTTCAGTAATTCCTCTCTTTAGCTATGTGGGGTTCGACTCCCCACATAGCTACCACACACCGGGGTTCTTGGACAAGCCAAGCGAGCAAAGCTCGAGCGCGACTCCCCTCCTGGTCACCACAGTCCCCGAGACTATTCCATATATATAGAATCTGATAATAAACAAATTAATAACCCAAAAACATGAAGACTATGAAAAAAATTCTCTTCTTCGCAGCTGCCATCACGGTGATGGTCGGTTGCACCAATGACAACATCGTGGGCGACGGTCCCGATGTCAACAAGACTTCGAAAGCTATCGCATTCACGAGCAATCTCAACACTGTAACGCGTGCCGATCATGTCGGTGCGGATGCTGCAGCACTGCTGAACAATCACTTCACGGTGGCCGGTTTCAAAGGTGCTGGCGACGTGACTGCAACTGTCGTTGCTACGGGTACAGTTTTCGACAACTATGTTGTTAACTGGGCTGAGAACACTGCTGCTACGACAGAGTCTAACACCTCTGACTGGGAGTATGTTGGTATCACCGCCGTCGCTCCTTCTACACTTGCTGGCAACACCCAGTCCATTAAGTATTGGGACTACAGCGCTGCTCAGTATGACTTCATCGCCTACTCGACAGGTACAGCAACGGCTATTACCTCTGGTGATCCTGCAGCTGGACAAATCCTGGTTTCTGCCATCAGTGCTCCTAATGCCAAGACTGCAGCATACACGCTGAAAGGTGCTGCTGCTGACCTGGAGAAGTGCTACATCGCCGACATGGTTACTGCCTACCAGGATGGTACAGACGCAACGCATAAGTATCAGGATGAGGTGACCTTCAAGTTCCGTGCTCTTGCCTCTAAGGTACGTGTAGCTCTCTACGAGACCATTCCCGGCTACTCTGTTAAGGATGTGAAGTTCTATACTGATGCTGCTACCACCCTTGCAACAGGTGCCTCTTCAACAGATGCAACTCTGTTCACCACAGCTACTGCTGACAAAGACAACTTCTACACTGCAGGTACTTACACTGTATCGTTCCCCACGGTAGGCAAGGCTAACTTCAGCAACAGTGACTACAATAAGGCTCACGTTTCGTTCGTTGCCGATGCTACAGGTAAAGAGGCTACTAAGACTTTTGATGGTCTGAATTATGCTGGTGTTGAGTACAAAGAAAAGACAGGTACCCAGTTCCTCGGTCGTACCCTTCCCACGGCTTCCTATGCAGGTTCCGCAACAGACAACTACTACAAGATTGCCATGCCTAATGAAGAGGGTACTGTTCTTGAACTCCGCATCGACTACACACTCGAATCTATCGACGGTTCTGGTGAGGAGATTAAGGTTCATGGCGCTACCGCTTTCGTTCCTGCCATCTATGCAGCTTGGAAGAGCAACTATGCTTACACCTATGTCTTCAAGATCAGTGACAATACTAATGGTTGGACAAGCACTGTCGATACCGATCCCGCTGGTCTCTATCCTATCACCTTCGACGCTGTCGTAACCGAGACCGAGGATTATACCCAGAGTACGATTACAACTGTTGCTACTCCCAGCATCACCACCTATCAGAAGGGTCACGATGTTACAAAGGATGAATATGCAGCTGGCGACATCTACGTACAGGTTATCACCGATGGCGCTCTGAAGTCAGATCTCGGTACCAAGGGTCAGCTTTACACATTGGACCGCGTTGCTACCGAAGCTGAAGTCATGGATGCTCTGAACATTCAGGCTTCGACAGGCACTGGCACCATCACCGGTCGCAATGGTCTTGTCCTCACCGAAGCTACCAGCGATGCTACCGTCACGGCTGTTCCTGGTGCTGATGGAAACGACATCACCGTCGCCGCAGGTACTGCAGCTAAGTTCACTGGAGCTGCTGGAACGTATGCATACGTTTATGATGCTACTCCTGCTACAGCTCCCGCAGCAAGCTACTATTACTCTGCAAATGCTCTGACGACCGAGCCTACGGATTGGGCAACGGCAGGTGTTTGGTATGCAGATCCCAATGGCGCAACTGCTGCTCCTGCTACCTTCGCTGCTGGTACTTACTACAAGAAGTACACCAACCTGAACAAGGTTTATGGCGTGAAAGTCATCAAGGTTCAGTAAACCATTTATGCCAAGTGGGGTTCGACTCCCCACTTGGCAACCACCCCCAAAACCAAACGTGCCGCTAAGAGGACGGTTCCTCGGCACATCATTCAAACAAGAGTATTCATTAATTAAATATTTAACGGTTAAAATTTAGAGTTATGAAAAAGTATGTTTTATTCGCAACTGCCCTCATCGCGTTGGCCAGTTGCACTAACGACGACTTCGTTGGCGACAATGCGAAGGGTGATGCAGCCGGCTTCGCTCCCATCAGCTTCGCCTTCGATGTACCTACTGCGACACGTGCCGCAGGTGCCGAAGCCGCAACAAAACTGAACAATCAGTTCATTGTTTGGGGCGAGAAGAACGAGACTAAAGATGCTCCAGTTACGGGTAATCTGGTATTTCCTGACTACAAGGTTACCTATACTGCAAACAGCGCCTACACCACTACTTCCAACACCAAGGACTGGGAGTATGTTGGTTTAAGCTGGACTTCCGCAGAAGCCGCTAATATTAAAGAAGGTGGAACAGCTGTCACCGACAATGTCCAGACTATTAAGTACTGGGACTATGCCGCTACCGATTACACGTTCACCGCTGTCTCGGCAAAGCCCGCTGATATCGCAGCTGGTTATGTAACCATCAACAAACTCACTTCAGGAACAACGGTCTATGACAAGGGTTACGAAGTTGACGTTACCGCTGATGCCGACCTCAGCAGCCTCTATTTTGCTGACCGTGTGAAGATTACACAATCCAACGACAAGGATCGTACCGCTACTAATAAGTATGGTGGCAACGTCACGTTTACCTTCCGCAACGGACAGTCACAGGTTCGTGTCGGTATGTATGAAACCATTCCCGGCTATGATGTGAAAGTCACCAGTTTCTACTACGTTGACAATGCAGCACCCACTTTTGCTACTATGACCACTCCAAGCACTACCAATTTTGTGGCTAATGTTCCCAACACAGCTACAGGTGTTGCTGGTAAGTTCACGGTGAAGTACTATGACGCTACTGTAGCAAGTACCGAGAACCATCCCACCATCTCCTTTACTCCGACTGCCGCTGCGTCAACCAAGACCTATATCACCCTCGGTGATCAGATTGCTGCTGCTACGAAATTAGGAGAGACTTCAACTACTGCTACTTTTGATAAGGCAGCTGGTGCCTTCACCACCGTCTTCCCACAGGAGGGCAACGACAAGAACCTGAAGCTGAAGATTGACTACCAGCTGACCAACACGGTAACAGGTGAAATCATTAATATCACGGGTAAGACCGCTGAAGTTCCCTATCAGTACCTCCAGTGGAAGCCCAACTTCAAGTACACCTACCTCTTCAAGATCAACGACAACGATCTCTATCCCATCACCTTCGACGCTGTTGTCATCGAGGCTGAGAACGGTGAGGTTGAGTACATCACCACCGTCAGCGAGCCCAGCATTACAACCTTCGGCGTGAAGGCTAACAAGTATGTCCACGGCGGCAACGAGTACGAGGCTGGCAGCGACATCTATGCTACCATTGAGGATGCTAGTAGCGTAGTTAATCCTACACTCGGCACTAACGTCAACCTCTATAAGGGTGTTACAGCCGGTGCCACCGAGGCATCTCTTGCTGAGGCCATCGCTGAAGTTTCTGCAAAGACCCATAGTGTTGCCTTCACGCTGGATAACAGCATCGGTACTAAGGTTACTTCCGTTCCTACTGAAAATGGTAGCACGACTGCAATTAATGCAGTGAAGATGACTGGTCTTGCCGCTGGTACATACGCTGTAGAGTATGTGAAGAATGCTAGAACCTACAAGTTCGTAGAAGTGCCCATCGCTGATGCAACAGAATTCACAGCTGCCAAGGCTGCACTTAACCTCTACGAAGATAATACAGGTACCACTGCAGTTGGTGATTCTGATACTTATAGCGATGCTAAACACTACTACAAGCAAGTAGTTGACAACGTTGGCGCTTACGCTTACAAGGTTATCGTAGTCCAATAACCTTCCCCTCTCAGCTCATCGGGGTTCGACTCCCCGATGGGCACCTAATAATAAAAAAGGATCGCGCGTGAAAGAGGCCGGGCCTCGGCGCGAGACGAAACCGCAAAGAAGTCAATTATGGCCAAGAAAAATAGTCATATCATACGATTCGAGGATGTCCGCGAACAGATAGTTACTATCCGCGGGCAGCAGGTCATCTTTGATTTCGCCGTAGCAGAACTCTACGGTGTGGAGACGCGTGAGATCAATCAAGCGGTAAAGAATAACCCTCAGAAATTCCCCGCTGGTTGGATATTTGAGCTTCGAAAAGAGGAACTCGATAATTTGCGGTCAAAAAATTCCACCGCAAATGTGGCTGGAAGTCAAGAAGATAATTCGGAGATAGCTTCACCACAAATGAGACTGAAACTGAAATAGAACTTAATTTTGCGGTGCTTAAGCTAAAGCACACGATCAAAAGAAAGAAACAATAAAAAAGGATCGCGCGTGAAAGAGGCCGGGCCTCGGCACGAGACATAACTTGAATAAAAAAATATAATGAAGGTATTAGTCAGACATATTGCATGGATTGCCAGCGTCGCTTTGGTCTCCTGCTCTGCCAGTGATCCCGTGGATCCCACGCCACAGCCGCCACAGCAGCTGATGCCCATCAGCATTGTTGGCGACCTCCATAGTGAGCGGCAGGAGACGCGTGCCGGGGAACGGGGCCTTGAGGAGGTGCTGACGGGCGAAAAGAAGTTCAAGCTCTTCGGCTACAAGAACGACGCCTTTGAAGCACCCAACTACACCAGCTATCAGGTCGTCATGCCTAATTTCGATGTCTGCTGGATTGCCAACAGCGCCTATACGACCAACTCCAACACCAACGACTGGGAATATGTCGGTCAAGGCAACACGCCAGAACAGCGTGCCGAGCAGACCATCAAATACTGGGACTTCGGCGCCAAGGCCTACCGTTTCTTCGGCTACGCCATGGGCAACGCTACCGCCTCCCCCGCCACCTCTCCCGCTGCGGTTAGTGTGCCCGGTGGTTTCCCCACCGGGACTTCCACCACGGCCAACGCCGTCACGTTCTCCACCACCGTCAATGCCTCCTCCGATGCCACCATCGCCGCTGCACCTTATTTCTCGCAGCTGTGGTTCAGCACCGGCAACCCCTCCGACTATCCCGACCGTCAGTTCGGACAGCCCGTGCAGCTTAAGTTCCTGAAACCCTTCGCACGCGTGCGGTTCCTATTTACTTTTGTCAACGACCTGACGTTCGGACGTGAGAAGCTCTCGCATATCCGCTTCTATCCCACGAAGCCCGCCACGGGCACTGCACCAACCATAGCCACCGCCGGCACGGTCAGCGTCACCTACCCCCTGCAAGGGACTGAGACGACCGAGATGTGGACGACGTCGAACACCACTGGCATCAACGCTTTCACCATCGACTACTACGAGACGCCGTCGCCCATGCCTGCCGGCCATCCCGTCGATGGACAGTCAACGACCTGGCCCAACTCGCCTCAGAAATGGTACACCGTACTCCCCAACACCGCGCAGGGCAGCTACACCTTAGAGGTCGCGGTGGTGTCCGACGAGGTCAAGACGGCCATCGTGCCTGCCGAGTATATGCAGTGGAAGCCCGGATTCCAGTACACCTATAAGTTCAAGATCACCGAGACTGGTGGCATCACCATGGACATCATCCAGGTGGCCATCAACGACTGGACCAACAGACAATCCAGCCAACACACGGTGTATAATTGGTAAGAAACTATGAGTAAGATAAAGACTATATTCTCTGGAATCTCTAGAAACTCTAGATTGTCTAGAAACTCTAGATTGTCTAGAATATCTAGAATCTCTAGAAACTCTAGGATCTCTAGAATCTCTAGGATCTCAGGCAGCCTGGTCCTCCTGGCCGCCCTGTTCCTGACGGGTTGCGAGAGCGATTCCGTGGAGCCTGCCGACAATCGTCAGCGGACTACGGTGGAGCTGTTGTCTTACTCGCCGCCCTTCCTCGAAATCACGCCGTGGGTCACCCGTGCCGATCCCGATTTTAATTTCGGCGCAGGCTACACCGACCATCTTCCCGACGGCTATCTCTCTTACGAGGTGCTCCATCCCCATGCCTCCGTTGACGACAGCACCATCGGTGTCTTCATGACTCCTGATGATGCCAACCCCTCAGGCGACTTCATCTACCAAGGCGTAGATGGCACGCCGCCTGTCAGCGTATGGAAATCCACCATCGTCGTGGAGAAGGACAAGCAGTACTACATCTATGGTTTCATGCCGCGCAGTGGTGCCGAGAGTGCCACCATCACCTCCCTGAACGGTATGGGCGGCGATGATTTTGCCAATGGTGCCGTCATCACTATCGACAACTACGACGCGTTGACGACAGCCGACGTCTCGGTCATCGTCGGTCTGCGCTGGGCTGACGAGCAGGAGAAAATCAATGGCACCAAGCTTAAGGACGTTCCCCTCGGCTATTTCAGCTATGTGGGTCAGGATGAGGGCGAGAACCGCCTCTTTGTCCTGCTGAAGCACATCTATGCCGGCTTGCATTTCGCCACAAAGTTGGACCCCACCTATGCCGCCTTGCGTTCCATCAGGATTACGAAGGTGGAGCTTACCGCCGTCGGCATCCGTGAGAAGGTCAATCTCAACATACGTATTGAGGCTAATGATGCCGGCACGGATCCGCTGACCAGTGTCACCTACGTACCTGCCTCCGCTACAACAAGCAATAAGACCATTACGCTCTATGAGAAGACGGACGCTCCTGCAGACACCGGCGTAGAGGTTCCCGCAGATCAATTCAAAGACTTCCTTGGATGTCTGGTTCCAGGCTCCACCACGAACTTTGTCCTCAAAACCACATACGATGTCTATGACAAAGACGACAGCGTGAAGCCCGAGGGCAATCTCATCCGCAAAGGCTGTGTGGCTGAGAATATTATCAACCCGGACAAGATCTCTAACTTCCCGAATTTGCAGGCCGGTCAGCTCTTTACGGTCAACCTGCTCATCCAGCCCACGTTCCTCTACGTGCTTTCCGACCCCGACCTCGACAACCCGACGTTTACGATTCAGTAAGTTGAAAGTTGAAAGTTGAAAGTTGAAAGTTGAAAGTTGAAAGTTGAAAGTTGAAATTTGAAAGTTGAAAAATTGTAAGTTATGCTAAGCTATACATTCCATCATGTTCCTTTGCTCCAGCGGTCGCAAGCGCCCTTTGTGACCCTGGCTGCTCTCTTTATGGTCCTCCAGACCCTTGTCGTGCCCCGTGCCATGGCACAGGATCCGGCTCCCGCTACCACGCCGCATGTCAGCATCGGCGGCAATGTCTATGGCGGCGGCAACCAGGGCGACGTGAATGGCAGCACCTCCGTCACCGTGAAGGCTTGCGAGATTCATGGCAACGTCTTCGGCGGAGCGCGTATGGCTGATGTCGATGGCAGGGCATTTGTGCACATCGACGGCGAGCATACCACGGGTGGCGAGATCAAGATCAAGAACATCTACGGCGGTAATGATATAGCAGGAACGGTCGGTAAGAATGTGGATCCCAACCTCATAACCACAGCCGCTCTGCCTGCAGCGTTGACGGAAGTGGGCACCACACCTGGCAAGAACGACATCAACGATTCATGGGTCGCCTTCGTCCGCACCAGCAAGATGGCGACAGAGGATATGACCCACCGCATCATCGTTGGTACCATCTTCGGTGGCGGCAACGGTGACTACAACTACGTCAATCCCGGCGATGTGACCGGTCAGGACGGCGAAGGACAGAATATCACTGCCACGGAATACGAAATCCGTGACAAGGCCACTGGCGACCTCATCGCACAAAGCGCTACGGCATTCACCAAGCCTACCCTCACCAAGACCTACCTGGAGCTCTTGGGCGGCTGTCTGGCACACGTCTATGGCGGCGGTAACAACGTGACGGTGACGCAGAACACCACCCTTTGCATCAACAATACGAGTAAGGGTTTGGAGAAGGTCATCGATCCGAATAACCTGATGGGAACGCTGGTTGACCTGGCTCAGTACATGGACTTGTCCACCTTCCAGGGCGACTACACCAGCTTTGATTTTACCTTTGCACGTATCTTCGGCGGCAACAACAAGGCCGAGATGTCCATCATGCCCGTCTGGAACATCCAGCGTGGCCGTATCCGTGACCTCTACTCCGGCGGTAACGAAGGTAACATGACGAGTCCCTACGGACTGTTGATGGATATTGACCCGTTGGGAACCGTTGCAGAGAAAGAGGATGGCTTGTACATCGTTAATGTCTATGGCGGCTGCCGACGTGCAGATGTTGATCCGAAAGATCCGCAGACGGGGAATGCCCCCACTTCTATTCAGTTGCCGACTGACGATCCACGCTATAGCTCTTACAAGTTCCCAGCCAGCCTCTCGGCACGTACCCTTGTCCGTGGCGGTCACATCATCAATGTCTATGGCGGTAACGACATCTCCGGCCGTGTCTTCGGCGGCGATGCTGTAGGTATCTACTCTACGGTCTATGGCGACGTCTATGGCGCCGGCAACGGATCCTACTCCTATACCGATAACCCTGCTTTGGGTGCCTTGGATACTTATAAGGACTTCTACTATAACCCAGCAGACGTCAGGCTGAAAGAACGCCAATACAACAACCCGACCTTCGAGTATTCGTCCACAGATCCTGCCATCCAGTCCGTCGAGGCGCTGAACATTTTCCGCCCCAACGCTGAGCAGATTTCCATCAAGTTGTTTGGCTCGGAAACCAATCCTACCTACATCATGGGTGCCGTCTATCTCGGCGGCAACAGCGCCACGCTGAAAAAGAAAAAAAACTTGGCGGCTGGCGTCGATCCTTTGGTCGAGCTCAAGATCGGATCGTATGTGTATGTCGATAAGATGTACCTCGGCAATAACGGCGAGAACATGGTGACGGCAGATATCCTGCACCGCTACAAGGGTTATCAGAACACGGCAACGGGTGAAACCGTAGATACGGGAACGACCGACACCAAGTTCAGCAAGATGAATCTGCTCAACAAAGATATCTTCGCCAAGTACATGGACGGTTGCGCCATGGAGCTGAAGCCTCGCGTTGTCTTCGACCTTATCGCCAATAACGACCAGGAGGAGTATGTGGATTATTCCTCATTCTTCGGTTCTTTCTACTGCGGCGGCAACCGAGGTAGCATGACCTGGCCGGGAACCAACACGATTGAGTTTAACCGAAACGTCATCATCTTCGATAAGTTCGTAGGCGGTTGCAACAATGCCAACATTGATGCTACCGAGTACAACGCCGAATACCTTGGCGGCATGATCGGTTCTGTTGCGGAGCAGGCCCCCAACGGTATGTTGGTAGATCCCTCTGATCCAACCAGCCCTATCAAGGATTGTATGATCCTCAACCTAAGGGGTCTGAAGATTAAGCCCATGCGCTGGAAGGATCGCACCAATCCTAAATTGGGTCTGGAGTGGAACACCTACGATTTAAGAACAGGTCTTGATGTCACAACGCCCGCTACTACGGGAACCATCACGAGAACAGGTAATCCCGATGACTTCAACCGTCGTCTCCGTGGTGGTAACATATATGGTGGCTGCTACGTGAGCGGACACATGAACGGCAACGTGGTCATCAATATTATGGACGATATTGCCAATTTAACGGGACCGGAAGCTGTCTTTGACATTGTCACCAAGGCCGATCCGCTTCTCTACCAGAACGACGAATACACCGTCACGAAGCGCAACTCTGGCGTTATCCTCGACGAACAGGGTATGGACCCCTTGGGCTTGTCTCTGAACGTCTTTGGTGGTGGCTATGGTAAGGCTTCCGAGGTATGGGGTAGCGCTACGGTGAACCTGCGAGCCGGCCACACGTTCCAGATCTTCGGCGGCGGTCAGCAGGGTCCCATCGGTAAGTCCCTTGAAGACAACGGGGTTACTTCTTTTGCAGCAAGCGACTATGTCTTCAACAACAAGCACTACAAATACGATGCCCGCTACAGCACCTACGTCAATATGGAGGACGATGACCATTATGCCGGTTCGCTCACCGCTGATATTCCTGAGGCCCAGTTCCTCTATGGTGGCAGCTTCGAGGCACCGATCATGGGCAATACGCACGTTTACCTCGGCAACGGACGTATCTTCAATAGCTTTGCCGGAAGTTGTAATGCTGACATCTTAGGCCATACCGAGACATACGTGGGTAAGGGTATAAACCGAGATGGCACCGCTACGGATGGTCAGATCATCAATGCTTTCCCCTATGTTATCGACCACATCTATGGCGGTAACGACTTGGGCGGAAAGATTCTCGGCGAGAAACGTGCAGAACAATATCCCTCCGCTGCAGACGCAGTGCAGGCACTGAACGACTGCAACTTCACGGCGCGTGTCGGAACCACCAACGGTCAGGATCTCACGAAGGTGTATCAGTACAATGCTTCTTCGAACCCCAACCCCGGTGTACTGACAGCCTCTGCCTACATCGAATATACCCAGGGACGCGTCGTCAACATCTTCGGCGGTGCTTTCGGCGACTACGACTATACTGCAGAGAAGTTCAGGGATTATTGCAATGACGACGGCTCGAACAAGGCCGGTTTCACCAAGCCCCGCTTAGGCAATGCCTTCGTCAACTTCAAGCCCGTCAGTAACACTTCAAGCTCCGTGGCCCAAATCTTTGGCGGTGGTCAGGGTCAGCACTATGTCTTTGACCGCGATGTGATGCAGGAACGCAGCTACGTCCTCATCGACATCCCGCAGAATCTCCAGCTCTTCAAGAACATGGCGGTCTTCGGTGCCGGAGCCTATTGCGGTCTGGGCATGGAATTCACCCCTGCCCAAGCGCTTGCCGCCCCCGATAAGGCTTCCGCCGTCATCGACCTCTTACAAGGTCAGATCAAGAACGTTTATGGCGGCAGCTACAACGAGGGTGTCACGCGCCGCACCGTGGTCAACGTTCCGACGGGTTCCACCATCGTCATGACGAAGCAGACGGACAACCAGGGCAATGGTATCGCCAACAGCGGATGTATCTTCGGCGGCGCTTACGGCGAGTACGTCAGCTTCCCCTGCGACGTCATTGAATCCAACGTCAACTACTCCAGCAACGATGCCACCGTGCAGGGCGGCATCTTCGGCGGCAACAACAACGCCCGCCGCACCTTCTCCACGAACGTCAACATCAATTCCACCGTTTGGTCCAACAAGACCAACCAATACCAGGGCTATGTCTATGGCGCCGGCTTCGGTGAAAACACCTGGGCACATTACACCAACGTCAATCTCAACGACGGGGCTTTAGTATATAAGGTATATGGTGGCGGCAGTGCCGGTCGCGTGCTCAACGAGTACTCACTGGATGCCTGGAAAGACGAGCTTACGGCAGCCAGCCAGACGCTTGACCTCGGGTATGGAGATGGTTACACGGGTGACGGCTGGGACGATAAATTTGATTTGAACGCCCTGGCGCAGTGGAGCCAGATGGCCCTTGACATTGAGGCCGGAATCGTCAGGGACCGCGGCAACGGCAAGGAGAAGTACAACACCAATGTCCACATCAACACCGGCGCCACCGTAACAGGTTATGCTTATGGCGGCGGCTACGGACCGCAGGCTATCGTCAGCGGCGACACCTACATCGACCTCCTCGGCGGAACGGTAGAGAAAGATATCTATGCCGCCGGAGAGAGCGGCCCCGTTATGTGCAATTACGCGGCTGCCAAGACGCAGTTCCGGGCTTGCGCCAATGCCTTTGTCAGGGGCGGAATCGTACGTAATGTCTATGGCGGCGGTTGGAAAGGCGACGTCGGCTATCATGCTGCCGGCACGCTGGCCGTGGCTAACGATGATGTCGCGGGCTTGACCAATGTGGTTATCGGTACGCTCACGGGCACAAACCTCCTCAATGGTATTCCCGTCGTGCAGCGTAATGCCTACGGCGGCGGCGAAGGCGGTGCCATCTACGGCACGGCACACGTCAGCCTCAACAACGGATACATCGGCTACCGCTTCAATGGCGCCGACCCGACGACCTTCAATGCTGCGGACTACGTCGAGGAACTGAACGATATGACCAACCCCGACCCCGAGAAGCGTGTGAACGGTCTGTTGAATTCCGGTAACATCTTCGGCGGAGGTTATGTTGCCAACAGCTACACCGAGAACGCCTATGTATATATGTATAAGGGTCAGGTTCGCGGTAGCGTCTATGGCGGCGGCGAGATCGGTCCTATCGGACGCGGCACCGTGAAAGAAGTCACCGGTGCTCCCATCGTGAATGCCAATGCCAACATATTCAAGCCCGGTCAGACTCATGTTTATCTCTATGGCGGACAGGTGAACCGCAACGTGTTCGGCGGTGGCCGCGGTTACGACAACTGGGGCGGCGACGGCACCGAGCTGTATAAGGACCAGCCCGAGATCATCGCCCAGATGGACTTGAACTCCAAGGGCTTCGTCTTC
>Ga0247609_10003516_pt1 | contig 15903 bp, 21 predicted proteins | sample 172DNAGHGlowgp2_FD_193487 | JGI IMG/M metagenome (GOLD analysis project Ga0247609, IMG submission 193487) | Sheep rumen microbial communities from Palmerston North, Manawatu-Wanganui, New Zealand - 1728 DNA GHGlow gp2 | ecosystem: Host-associated > Mammals > Digestive system > Stomach > Rumen ...
TTCAGCGGCTCCTGACGGATACGCTTGAGAGCCAGCACGCTCGACTCATCCTCACTGGTGGTCGCAGCCGCCATCAGCATCGACGTGACGAAGGTCTTACCCGTCTTGGCCACACCGGCAAATACCGACAGGTCCTTCCTCGGGAAACACGGCCTCCCAAGAAACTCCATCGTGTACTCCTTCGGCTGGATCTCCGACTCCGATGTGATCCTGAACCTGTCAAGATTAATCATCTCCTCTGTAATCTTGACTTCACCTGTAGCGAGGTTGAGATCCCGCTCTACTTTCTCAAATGCTTTTTCATTCATAATGCAGACTGATTTTAATGGTTAATGACGGGAGAACCCGCATGATTCTTGTTGATGTTCTCGGCTACGTGGTCAGAGGCGTCGCCAACCTCCCAGATGAAGATGGAGATTTTCGAGCAAAGCCTCATGAATTCAGGTTCCGTGAATTCCATAGCCAGGTTAAGAAAGAGTCTCACCAGATTAGGTCCCGACAGGCGGAGAATATTCTCCTCGTTCAGCATTTTCGGGCTGAAGTGGCCTTCCTGCCGAAGGCGCAGCACCCCACGCTTGTCGTCCGAACTCCTCAATGCCTCCATGATCATTTTGGCGATCTCACCATAAAACTGTTGTTCTGTCATGTTGTTTAAAAAAATTAAATAATAAATATCACGAGGCAAATATCGGCATTCGATAATTAGCGCTTTTCCGCGCGCGGAACACCAATACGGATGACAGAATAAAATTTTAGGAATTTTAATGTGTTTCTCACAAAGGCTCTCCTTTTTTTGAACTATGCTTAATTAATTGCTATCTCGATCATTTGACCGGCAAAGGTAATCAATTACTTTTACCTCAGCAAGAATTTCCCCCTTAACATTGTCAAATAAGAAGTATTTGTGCCCAAAAACGTTGGGAGTTGGGAAAAAAGGCACAGAAGTGCCAGTCCCCTTTGCGCCCTCGGCGACCTAAAATTTGATGCTTTTATGAATAAAAACATAAAAATAGTGTTGAAGTTGAATAAAAATTATTATCTTTGCACAATCTTAGTTACAACTTGACAGTTTAGCTGTCTATAAATAATATACCAATGACACAACAAAGAGTCTATTTTAACTCACGTGACAAACTCATTCGCTTAGACATTCAGAAGATTGTCTATTTCGAGGGTGATGGCAATTATACTTATATAGTAACTGCCAACAAGCAAAAAGTATGTGTTACAATGAATCTGTCACACACAGAAGATGCTCTAGCATCTCAACTGGGAGACAACGCCAAACAGTTTATGCGTATAGGCAAACGCTTCATCGTCAACATGAACTATATCTACCAGATAGATATTCAAAAGCAGGTGTTAATGTTGTCTGATTGCGAGCGTTTCTTATTCCAGTTGCCAGTTTCGAAAGAAGCACTAAAGACAGTGAAAGAACTCGTTATTAAAGCAAAAATCTGAAAATCATGGAAATTATTATTGGAAGAAATCAGAATACACGTCAGTTGACGGTAATTAAGGATGGTGCAGAGAAGAATTATGGTCAGGCTAATAGTGTACCGATGGATGTGAGTCGCCATCATATATCCTTAGCGCCTGCAGGAAGCGGCAAGTGGAAGATTAAGAACCTAAACGAACGCAACGTTACTTTCGTTAATGGTATTGCTGTTGAGAGCAAGACGATTTCAGAAAGTGACAAGGTCGAACTCGGAAACTCTCATTATCTGTTTTCGTGGGCAGCTCTGCAAGAGCCAAAAGAAGAAACCATAGATATTCGGCCACTAAAAGTCGTATGGGACAATTATCAGCAAAACGAGATAGAAATTAGAGATCGCCAAAAGAATAATGGACTTTGGGCGAGTGTTCCGTTAGGCTTTTCTATGTTAGGAGGTCTAATTGCAGGTGTTGCTCCTGAAATCCGTGAAATTGCTTTACTATTTACAGGTCTTGCTTTTCTTATATTTATATATGGACTTTATAGACGTTCAAAAGACAATAGTACCGTTGAACTGAAAGCTAACCAAGAAGAGTTTGAAATGAAATGGGTTTGCCCCAAGTGCAAGCATCCGCTTACCTGTTTCAGAAGTTATATAATTCTCTCACAAAGCGATGCCTGTCCTTACTGCAAAACGAAGTACAAAAAGTAATTTCCTACAGTTAAACGGGTATTTCCTACAGAAACACATCTAAAACTTTGAACTTAATAAAATAAATCCTACTTTTGCAGCATAAAACTTAAGATGATCATAATATGAACGAAGAAACTATTATCGAAAAGCGTCCAAAGGCTAATGGACAACAAGAGACAAAGAAAGAAGGTAGTGCTTGGAAGCATGTAACTTTAGGTGGCGTATCTGGTATCCTGATGGGAGCAGGCTTACTGTATGCAGGTCAGGCTGTAGCTCAAAATGTGAACAGCGAAGAAAAGCCTGAAGAAACTCCTGAAGAGAAACCGGAAGACGTTGTGGCACCAGAGCAAGGCGAAACGAGTCATACTTTGGAAAATGGCTTGAAGGTGGCATCTGTAAGTGATGATCTGTCATTTGGTGAAGCATTCCAGCAGGCACGTGCGGAAGTCGGTCCTGGAGGTGTGTTCCACTGGCATGGAGGCATCTATAACACCTATTCTGCAGACGAGTGGAATGCGATGTCTGTAGATCAGAAACATGATTTTGCAGAGCAGGTACAACCCGAGATACGTCCTGACGAACTTTCTACTCCTACAGATGCTAATCCTCAGGTGATTGTTGTGCATCATGTCTATGAGCATGCTCCAGCCTCAGAGGTTCATCAAGCAGCTGACACTTCTGCTGATGTTCAAGTGGTTGATCAGCAGACTGCAGAAAGCAGCGATCAGGATGCAGATGTTCATATCGTAGGCTATGGCGAAGTGGATGGTCATGTGGCTGTGGGCTTGGATACCAATAACGACGGACAGGCTGATGTCGCCATCATTGATGTTGACGATTCTGGCAATTTAAGCGATCCCGACGTTATTGTTGACAACAATGGTAATATGGCTACTTATGGCCAGATTGCTAATGACCCAGATCCAAACCTCACTGCATCAATGGAGAATCCTGATGTGGCACCAGACATGCCCGACTATATGAATGATGCGATGATCGATGCTTAATATGAAGAAGCGTCTGTTGTTGGCATGGATGATGCTATGTGCTATCACATTGCAGGCTAAAACATACCTTGTTAGTGTAGGCATTGCAGATTATCCTGGTATGGAGCATGATCTCCGTATCAGTGATAACGACGCAAAGACCATAGCAAAGGTGTTCTCTGTGGCTAAGCAAGCTACGGTAAGCATCCTTATTAATGAACAAGCCACTCAGTCTGCCTTGTTAAGCACCATGCACACCTCCTTTATGAATGCCAATAGCGAAGATATCGTGATTCTTTACTTTAGCGGACACGGAACCCCTGGTGCATTAGTTTGTCATGATGGTCTGCTTACTTACCAGCACATCTTCAAAATGCTGAAAGGATGCAAAGCCAGTCGTAAAGTAATCATAGCTGATGCCTGTTATTCAGGTAAGATGCGAACTACCAGACAACAGACGGATAGCTATAATAACCAGAATGTAATGCTGTTCCTCTCTTCTCGCACCAATGAAGTTTCTCGAGAGTCGAGATATAAGAATAGTCTTTTCACCATCTTCTTGGAGCGAGGATTACGAGGGGGAGCAGATACGAACAGAGATCGATATATTACAGCTCGAGAGCTCTATGACTTTGTACATAAAGGTGTCATAGAAGCCTCTGGCAACAAACAACACCCAGTTATGTGGGGTAAGTTCGACAACAATATGACAGTTATTAATTGGTAGATGATATGCAGGTAAAAAGAATCAAATGCCCATCATGTGGCGTTGTGCTTGATGTAACGAACTCAAAGAACGAATCTGTCAAGCAGATCACTTGTCCCAAATGCAAGGCTGTTCTTGAAGTAAAGTTCCCTCCTCAGCAAGCTCCCTTAGAGGCAGAAACCTATATAGCGCCACCCAAACAGCCAGTAGCTGACAATGGCGCCACGCAATTAGTAGGTTGCGCTATGGGTGCAACTATTCTTGCGACTCCCAAGGAAAAGCCTGCCAAAGAGAGCAGCAATGCCCGCTTGGTATTCGATGACAACCCCTATTTCTTGGAAGAAGGCCGGAATATCGTTGGTCGTAAAGGCACCACCTCAAAGGCTACAATCCAGATTGCCACAGAAGATCGCTATATGAGTCGTCAACATTGTAGCATCACTGTGACGACATTGCCTGACGGCACCAAGAAAGCAGTGCTTAGCAACTACCAGAATAAGAACCTCACTACCGTTGATGGGCAGGAGATTGAAACAGGTGATGAAATCCGTCTGACCAATGGCGACAGAATCACCATGGGACATACCACCGTTGTATTTAAACTTTAGCAGCTTATGAAGATAGAACAATATCCTCCATTATCTATCCAAGAGATAGGACAACGTCCTAATCAAGAAGACAGTGTCGCTGAGTGGAGTAATCGTCTCTTTGTGCTTTGCGATGGTATGGGAGGCCATGAGAAAGGAGAAGTTGCTAGCCAAACAGTATGCCAATCCTTAGTTAAGTGGTTTGAGGCAAATATTAAAGATGACTCATTTACCGATAATCAATTGCGTGAGGCCATAGAGTATGCCTATCAGCAACTTGATCAGTATGCTGATGGTAGCCCCAAACAAATGGGAACCACGCTTACCTTATTATATATAGGTAATAATGGCATAACAGCAGCACACATGGGTGACAGTCGCATCTACCACATTCGCCCAGGCGTTGGAGTCCTCTATCAGTCACGCGATCATTCACTCGCTTTCGATCTCTTCCAATCTGGTGAGATCACGTTTGAAGAGATGAAGAACTTCAAGCAGAAGAACATCGTGACTCGAGCCATGACTCCAGGCGAAGATAATCGTATGCGTGCTGATATTATCCACATCACCGATGTTCAGCCTGGCGACTATTTCTATCTGTGTTCTGATGGCATGTTGGAGCAGATGAGCAACGATGAGCTTGTCGGCATATTATCATCTAAAGATTCCGATGCAGAAAAACAAAGTCTTCTGATCAAAGCGACATCAGATAATCAAGATAATCATACCGCTTGGATTATCCAAATCAAGGATGTGATAAAGGAAGAAGGAGATGAAGCCCTTAAAAACGAAGAACCCACTGCCCGCTGCAATGCCATCAACATCATCCCTAAAGTCATTGCGGCTAACGAAGATGATGTTGTCATTGTAGAGGAAGTAAAGAAAACCAAGACACTTCTCCAGAAAATGAAGGAGGTCGTTGATTTCATTATGAACAAGAAATAATAAGCTATATGCAAGAATCTATCAATAATCAGTCCATGCTTAAAGTAGGTACAATCCTACATGGCACATATCGCATAGATAGCTATCTCTCTTCAGGAGGTTTCGGTAACACCTACGTTGCTACCAACATCGAGTTTGATGAGCGAGTAGCCATCAAGGAATTCTTCATGAAGGGCGTCACCCAGCGTGATGACAACCAGACAACAGTCAGCGTCAGCAACTTGGAGAATACCAATAGTTTTCTCGGGCAGAAAGAGAAGTTCAAGAAAGAGGCTCGTCGAATCCGTCAGTTGAAGAATGAGCATATTATCGCTGTGCATGACTTGTTTGAAGAGAATGGCACAGCCTACTATGTGATGGATTTTGTGGATGGCGAAAATTTGTCAGAACGTTTGAAGCATACTGGAGAACCAATGTCTGAGAATGAAGTCCGTGATATTCTTCCTCAAATTCTTGATGCGCTCAAATCTGTCCATGATGCCGGTATCTGGCATCTTGATCTGAAGCCTGCCAATATCATGCTGACTAAGGAAGGCAAAGTGAAACTCATCGATTTTGGAGCTTCCAAGCAGTTGGATGCACAGAAGGGAGGAGCAACTACAAGTACAGCCATTAGCTACACCAATGGCTATGCTCCTCGCGAGCAAATGGAGCAAAACTATGATAAGTTTGGTCCTTGGACAGATATCTATGCCCTGGGCGCCACACTCTACAATTTGCTTACTAATAATAAGCCACCATTGCCAACAGACATTGATGATGATATTAGTGAAGACAAACATTTGTCATTGCCACTACCATCTTACATAAGTGACAGAACGAAAAAGTTTATCCTTTGGTTGATGCAGACAAATAGGCAATATCGGCCACAGTCCATTGAAGAGATAAATAATAATCTTGATTCTCTTGAGGTGGAAGTTTCATCACAAATGACTGATGAGGAGACAACTATAAGTGTACCATTAAAAGACACTTTAAAGGAGAAAAGTGGTAGCGCAGAACAAGAAAGAGAAATCCAAAGTAGTCAGTTGGGGGATTGGGCTTTGCTAACTTTAAGTGCAATTATTATTTGTGCTATTGTTCTTCTTGTTATAGGAGTCCTTTTCCTGGTGAGTAAATAATTATTAACGCAAATTGACGATGCAACATCTACAACCTAACACCACCTTACAGGGTGGGAAATACAGAATAGAGCGAGTGCTGGGGCAAGGAGGCTTTGGCATCACGTATTTGGCGCGTAATACTGTATTTGATATTGATGTAGCCATCAAGGAGTTCTTCATGAAGGATGAGAATGAACGTGATGGCAGTTCAGTTACGATGCCAAACACCACGAAACAAGAACTGTTTCAAGGACAGATGGAGAAGTTCAAGAAAGAGGCAAAACGAATGTTCGCCATCAAGAACGAACACATCGTCGGAGTCCAAGACCTATTCGAAGAAAACGGAACCGCCTACTATGTAATGGACTATGTTGATGGTGAGAATCTTGCTGAGCGTCTGAAAAGAACGGGTAAGCCCATGACAGAGAAGGAAGTACGAGAGATCCTACCCCAGATTCTTGATGCACTCAAATCTGTTCATGAAGCAGGGATTTGGCATTTAGACTTGAAGCCTGCTAATATCATGGTGGATAAGTCCGGAAATGTGAAACTCATCGATTTTGGCGCATCAAAGCAATTCAATGCTCAAAAGGGTGGTGCCACTACCAGTACTGCCATCAGTTACACTAATGGCTATGCCCCTCGTGAACAGATGGAACAGAACTACGATAAGTTCGGCCCTTGGACAGACATCTATGCCCTTGGTGCTACGGTATACAATTTGCTAACTAATAAGCGACCTCCATTGCCAACAGATATCGATGATGATATCAGCGAGGATAAGCATGTGGCTCTTCCGTTTCCAGAAGGCATTGGAGATTTAAGACTCTTGGTATTGCAGATGATGAAGACCAATCGTTTGCAGCGTCCTCAGAGCATAGTTGAAATCATGAATGCAAATAAGACGAGAAAAGAGGAGTCAAATACTGATTATGATGAAGAAACTATCATTGCAGATTCAAAGCCTAGGACTGAAAACGAAAGAGTAAAATCTAAAGCCCAAGATAGCATACCATCTTTATCAGACTTTCAGAAAGCAGTTCTTTTAACGAATAGTAGAAATAATAGATTCTTCTTAAGTTCTATTTTTCCAGCTATTTGCTCCTTTGTCATAGGTGTCCTTTTATTGAAATATCCAGATGAAACATCGCTGTTTATTATCTTTTCCGTTGGTGGACTAATCATGTTGTCGGGCATTATTTCATTGATAATATATATGTATTCCAAAAAGCACATAAAAGAATATGTCGTTATCGACAATTTTACTACTCCTGTTGCAGCAGGATGTTACGTGCTCTTAGGGTTGTTTTTAGCATTATCTCCAAGTATTTTCATTACCGGACTAATGTATGTCTTGGCGTTTATATTGATTCTAGGAATTATTAACCAATTGGTGTGCTTCATATCTGCCCGTCGCGTCGTACAGATTCCTATCTTTTACTATATTCTTCCTTTATTTATAATTTTATTGGGTCTCTATGTTATTCTGAAGCCTATATCTCCAGCCGCATTATCATTACTTATCATTGGTTGGTGCTACTTGCTCTGTGGTGTATCAGAAATCATATACATCTTAAAGATTAAATCCATCCTCAAACAGGCTGAATGCTTACTCGTAAAAGACTGAAAATTGGATAAAGAAGGTTAAAGTGTAACGAATAGAATAATAAATAATTATGCAACACCTACAACCTAACACCACCTTGCAGGGTGGGAAATACAGAATAGAGCGGGTGCTGGGGCAAGGAGGCTTCGGGATTACCTACTTGGCAACACATATGGAACTTCAGGGGCACGTAGCTATCAAAGAGTTTTTTATGCGAGACGATTGCCTTCGTGAAGACAATATGTCTGTGTCGATTCCTATTCCATCTAAAGTTCCTATTGTAACAAGTCAGCTGGAGAAATTTAAAAAAGAAGCACAAAGATTGTTTTCTTTACAAAGTGAACATATTGTCAAAGTATACGATATGTTTGAGGAAAATAGTACTATCTACTATGTTATGGAATATATCGATGGAGTTTCGCTAAGTCAGAAACTGCAGCGTAAAGGTAATCCGTTTGCAGAAGCCGAAGTTAAAGAATATTTAGTGCAGTCACTTGATGCTCTTAGTGAAATCCATAGAAAAGGCTATGAACATTTAGATATTAAACCTGCCAACTTAATGTTGAACTCAAGAGGCAGCCTGAAGATAATAGACTTCGGAGCAAGTAAGCAGATGAGTGTTGACGGAGGACCTACGATTACCGCGTCAGCATGTTGCTATACACCAGGTTATGCGCCAAGTGAACAAGAAGGGCAGTTCGTTAAAAAGTTTGGCCCTTGGACGGACTTTTATGCATTAGGGGCAACAGTATACAATCTATTGACAAGCAATAAACCTCCACGATATCTGGATATTGATGAGGATGGAGAAAATGCATTTTCTTTTTCTCCAGTCATTTCTCCAGAAATGTGTCAACTAATATTGTGGATGATGGCACCTAAACGTGAGCAGCGTCCACAATCTGCAGAAGAGATTCTTTTGCGACTGCAAAAGTTGTCCTCCAAAAATGAGAGAGTTTCTGAGGATACTATTTTAGAGGTTGATGATGATTCAACCATACTAGAACAGCCCAAATCTCAATTGCCTACCTTAATTCAACAGATTATCGATAATATGGTTCATGTTGATGGTGGCACATTTATGATGGGTAGGAAAACAAAATGGTATGAAGCAAGTGACGAAGAGGAACACCAAGTAACACTGTCTTCTTTTTCTATAAACAAATATGAAGTAACACAGGAAGAATGGGAAGCCGTGATGGGTAATAATCCTTCTAATTTTATGGGGGCAAAGTTACCAGTAGAGCAGGTAAGTTGGGATGATTGCCAAGTTTTTATTTCTAAGCTCAATGAACTTACAGGTATGAGTTTCCGCTTACCATCTGAAGCAGAATGGGAGTATTCTGCCCGTGGTGGAAATAATAATAGTGGTTGTGTATATGCAGGCAGTAATGACCTCAACGAAGTGGCATGGTTTGATCGGAATAGTGAAGGTAAATCGCATGAAATAGGTTTGAAGTTACCAAATGAGTTAGGGCTATTCGATATGTGTGGTAATATTCGAGAGTGGTGTCAAGACTGGTATGGTGACTATAGTGCATTAGAACAAAAGAATCCTCAAGGTCCTTCATCTGGGAATCTAAAAGTGATTCGTGGAGGCGGTTGGGATAGTTCAAAAGAATATTGCTTATTATCATCTAGGGATCGTTGTTCTCCAAATTACAGAAATGCAAAATTTGGTTTAAGACTCGCATTGTAATAATTGTTTAAATTTATATTTATATGCAACATCTACAACCAAACACCACTTTGCAAGGTGGAAAATATAGAATAGAGCGAGTGCTGGGGCAAGGAGGCTTCGGCAATACGTATGTTGGCTACAATACAGAGTTTGAAGAAACCGTAGCCATCAAAGAGTTCTTCATGAAGGGCGTGACAGAGCGGGATGAAACGACCTCTGTCGTCAGCGTGAGTAATGCAGACAATGTGCAACAGTTTGAAGAGCAAAGAGAGAAATTCAAAAAGGAGGCTCGACGCTTGCGCAAACTGAAGAATGAGCATATCGTGAAGGTGCATGATCTATTTGAAGAGAACGGTACAGCCTACTATGTAATGGATTACATAGATGGCGAATCGCTGGCAGAGAAAATTAAAAAGACTGGCAATCCATTTACTGAGGCAGAAGTCAGAATCATCCTTTCGCAGATACTCGAAGCATTGAAAGAAGTGCATCAGAACGAAATATGGCACCTTGACTTGAAACCAGGAAACATTATGGTGGATAAGCTAGGGAATGCTTATCTGATAGACTTTGGTGCTAGTAAGCAGATTCGTGCCAATGGCAGCATGACGACATCTACAGCCCTCTGCTATACGCCTGGTTATGCTCCCAATGAGCAGATTGGCCAGATGTATGATCGCTTTGGCCCTTGGACAGATATTTATGCCCTTGGTGCAACAATTTACAATCTTCTGACAAACAAAAAGCCCCCTATGGCTATTGATATTGAGGAAGATGAAGAAGATGCATTCGATTTCCCCAATACCGTATCTGATGGTATGCGCAAGCTGGTTGTTTGGATGATGCAGCCAAAAAGAAAGGCAAGACCGCAGAGTGTGGAAGAGGTTATCAAACTGATTGAAAAACAGCCACAAGAAGAAACACCCAATCCTGTTTCAAAGGCAAAACCGGTTTTGGAGCCTGAACCTGAAAACGAGGAGACTCTGTTGATTGGTCAATCTGATTCTGACAATTCTGAAAAGACAGCAAATCAAAGTCATAATAATGATGAGGAGCCAACAATTTTGGTGGTTTCAAAAAAGAATCAGAAGCCAGCCCCCCACATCGTTTCTAACAATTTCTTGCCACAGAGAGCTGTAAAGGTGGGTGATTATATCTTCGATGATGGTTCCTACTCTGATAAAATGGAGGAAGGGAGAACCCCTATAGGCGTACTTTTCTCTTATTATGGCGGAGCTCATGGGCAAATACTATCAGCAGTTAAGCCAGATGAAAACATGTCGATAAATGGGAAAGAGTTGAAATGGCATGAGGCCTCTGTTGCGGAATGGGTAGAGGTTATACAGAACCTTTGCCATTGCAAAGTGAATTTTTCATCATGGAATTATCGCTTTTACTCCGATCGAGTAAAATGGATCTTGGCCAGTTATCAAATTAAGGAAAAGCTTTATGCCACAAAGAAATCAGTAAGTGGTGTGGCTTACGAAGTCAATATAGAAATGAGTAAAATGACTCCTATAGACTACGACAATGATTCACTTCCATACATATTTATAAGCGAATTCTAAGGCTATGCAACATCTACAACCAGGAACCGTCTTACAAGGCGGAAAATATAGAAAGCTGCGAATAAGCGAGAGACATAAGAACTTGTTCTTAGATGTCCGAGCGGAAGCAGGTTATTCAATAGAGCGAGTGCTGGGGCAAGGAGGCTTTGGCAATTAAAAATAAAATGATTAATTTTGCAAACGATATGGATAAGAAACAAGTTATAAAGCTATTTGAAGAACAGAAGGTTCGCATGGAGTGGGACGATGAGAAAGAGAAATGGTTCTTTTCGATCGTTGACGTCTGCGGTGTTCTGACCGATCAACCTGATTACGATAAAGCTAAGAACTATTGGAAAGTTCTGAAATTCAGGTTAAAGGCTGAGGGAAATGAGTCGGTTACAAATTGTAACCAACTGAAAATGGTATCACCTAAAGACGGGAAAAGATATAAGACCGATGTTGCTGATATGGAGCAGATGTTCAGAGTGATTCAGTCTATTCCATCGCCTAAAGCGGAACCATTCAAACAGTGGATGGCAAAGGTCGCATCCCAGCGTATCGACCAGATGCAAGATCCTGAGTTGAATTTTGAACAAGCCTATGCGGACTATCGTCGATTAGGTTATTCAGATAGATGGATTAACCAGCGCCTGAAGAGTATTGAAGTTCGGAAAGGACTAACAGATGAATGGGATCGAGCTGGCGTAAAGGAAGGACAGCAATATGCTTCGCTAACAGACATCATCACTCAGGCTTGGAGTGGAAAAACCACGAGACAGTATAAACATTACAAGGGCCTGAAGAAGGAAAGCTTGCGCGACAACATGACAAACATAGAGTTAGCATTGAATATCTTGGCGGAAGCTTCAACCACAGAAATCAGCAAGGCTCAGAACCCGAAAGGTTTTAAACAGAGTGCTGCCGTAGCTCGAAAGGGTGGGAAAATAGCTGGCGACGCAAGGAAGAAACTGGAGGCACAGACTGGCCGTTCGGTGATTTCAAGTGAAAAAGCATCAGACTATTTACCTCCTGCCGATAGAATTCAGGAGCTACCAGAAGAAAAGGAAGATTGATTTTTGCAAGTGGCACTTGCAAAAATACTATTAAAATTCAATTGTGCAGTTTCTAACTGCACAAATAATCGACACAATTTGTACAACAATCCCGCCATTTCATACAAGATGGCGGGATTATTGTTGAAGGTATTAATCATATCCAATCACAATAACAATACAGCCATTGTCATGCAAGATTCGGCATCTGATGATAACAAAAAACTATTGAGTAAATATCTGGAGTAGGGTTTCGAAATCAATTTATGTGTGTTTAATCTGGTCTGGTCATTAGCTAGCTAATGACCAGATAGAAACAAATGCCCAATATTATAACTATCTCTTCAAGACGATGGATAACATGAAACTATTTCATGGTATGGGAACAGGAATACGACTAACTCTTTCTTTTGATGAAATGAAGAAACAGGTAGTTGTCGTTCCACCCCAAGACGAGCAACAAGCCATTGTTGCCTACATAGAAGAGAAGTGTGAAAAGATAGATAAACTTGCTTCTGAGCTACAATCAGAAATTGAGTATCTGAAAGAATATAAGCAGCGACTCATCGCCGACTGCGTAACAGGACAAGTAAATGTTCAAAACGAAATGATATAAAATAAGGTACGGCTGAAAAGTTGTGCAAAAAAAGAGGTCTTTGACATAGTGGCACAAGAAAAAAGAGGAAATCCTTGGAACTCTCAAAGAATTGTCGTATCTTTGCCCCAAAATAAGAACGCAAATGAAAGAGAGCAAACCATATCCAAGGATTGACGAAGAGGACGGCAACATGTTGACGGCAGGTGAACCTGTTGCTGCTACGGCAATGGCTACAGAATATGCATTGCCCGAAGATGTTGACTATGCTAACATAGTTGATGGGACTTTGCAGGTTACTTCTGATATTGAGGATGAGATAGCTGAAGTAGAGCGTGGAGAAGTCATCTCTATGGGCGAGTTTAAAACAATGTTTGCAAAATGGCTCGACTAATAGAATTTAGTCGGCGTTCTACAGTACAACTTCAGAAAATCCTGGAGTTTTATGACGAACGTAATGGAAATGACGCTTAAAGTCGTCGCCTGTTGAAAAGTCTGCTGTCAGATTTGCAGCAAAAGGCTATGACCCATACAGCGAGTAGACTCAGACGGGACGGTTCCCAATGAGTCCTCGCTCTCTCAGAACCGTCTATGTGACTGATCATTCGCAGGATTACTGGGGCCAATAACAATCAAATTGTTCGTGTAAAGGGAATAAATCTCATTGTGGAGTGTGAAGACTTTGATAGCGACAAGTCAGGCAACAAAGAAGCCAAGCGTCACTATCTGAAAGACTATTGGATTCCTGCTGCCAACAACCTCAAGACCTACGGTACTTGGGACTTGCTGGAAGTAAGAGACATTGATCAGTTGGAAAATGAGATAAAAAAACGATTCGGTCTATGATTTATAAATCATATTGTACCTTCAAATGTCGCAGCATCTATAATACGACAGGTTCCGATTTCTTGCAATACCAGCAGGTCTTGGTCACCTGTTACCAAATAATGGGCATGGGCTTCAATAGCAAGTGCCAACAGATAGTCGTCGGCTTCGTCTCTGCAAAGTTTAACAGTCTGAGTGGGTTCAAATGTCTCACCTATGATTTGCATAAATTCAATCAGCGATTCAACATCCTTTGCCGGGAAATATTTGGCAAATTTAGGACGAGCCGTTACCTCACGAATCTCGGCAAGCAATTCATCACAAATAATAAGTTGAATACGTTCATTGCTCAACAAATCGACAAGTTTGGAAAGTCGTCGACCAATAAGAAAGCTAATCCAACAATTAGTGTCAACGATGACACGAAACTTAGTCTTTCTTGGCATGGCGTTTACGTCTTACCGCTTTTACTTCAGCTAAAATGTCTTCTTCAGAAATTTCGTCTGTACGGAATGTCTCAAGAAATTGGTTCAACTCAGCACGAATGGTCTGACGCGTCAAGGCCTTACCTATACGCAACTGAGAACGTATTGGCATCTGCTGGAGTAGCATTAGGACTTGATCGTAACTGATGTCTATTGTTGCATTCATAACTAAATATTATTTTCTGCTGCAAAGTTAAGCATATTTTCTGAATAAACAAATAAATACGAGATAAAATGAACAAAGTCGATAAGAACAGACCCGTTTCAAGCATCAAGCACGAGGATAAGCGTGCTGCCATTCCTGATAGTGCCCATCAGGGAGAGGAACAGATGGCTATTAGTGGCATGCCTGAACAGAGCGAATACGACATTTTCCGTCATGAATTCCAACGGGTTCTAATAGCTGTATGGCATCAGGCGGGAAATGCTTCTTGGGGGCGCAGAAGTGCCTATCCCCTTTGCGCCCATAAAACCTTGTATAAGAGCACTCATTATGGAGATTTTACAAAAAATTTTTGTACCTTTGTCCAATGATTTATGGAGTCATCGCTACATAAAAATAATATATATGGAATCGGTAAGATATGGCAAAACGCAGAGAAATAAGAAACAGTACGGCTGAGTTCCTAATCTTTCAGATAGAAGGGAAGGAACATGGCATAGAGGTGTATTATAAGGACAAGACGGTGTGGTGTACCCAGAAGGCGATGGGTGTGTTATTCGACTGTACCTCTGACAATATAAGTGTTCATTTGCAGAACATCTATGATACGGACGAACTAAAAAAAGAGGCAACTACCGAGAAAATTTCGGTAGTTCGGCGTGAAGGTAACAGGGATGTCAACCGTACGCTTGGGAGAATGCTCCTGACGGCAAAATTGTCAAGACAGACGTGTCAATTGCCAAGAACTATCTGAAAGAGATGGAACTGGCTGATATGGGACAATTGGTGAATGGTGTACTGGAATTGGCAGAGCGTATGGCTAAGCGCCATATCCCGATGACAATGGAAGACTGGGCTAAACAGATTGACACCATCTTAGCGGCTGGTGGTAATGAAGTGCTGCAAACGGCAGGTTCAGTAACAGCGGAAGAAGCCAAAGAACATGCCGAGACAGAATTTGAAAAGTACCGCATAGTACAGGATCGTTTGTTCCAGAGCGACTTTGACAAGTATTTGGGTGAATTACCTTTTGAAGGTGAGTAAGATTCCTGTATGCAACCTATTTCTTATTTCTTCAAAGAATCTGAATCCAGATTTTACAATGAAGATTCAGGCAGAATGGCTTAGTAAGCCTTTGTCTAAGCAGTCGTACTTTGTGACTCATATCGTGACTTATTATCGAACAGACGAAGTGATCCAATCCTTCAATAATTTTGTAAAGGCTCAATACTTTGATGCAATCATGAATAAGGTGATCCTGGGAAGCCCCCCACTGCTGGTCACTTTATCACCGCGCAGAGTTTCTGGACATCCTCATCGAAAGTATCCTTGTTGATAGCACGGTTCTTAACAGCAGAGCGATAGTTGTAGATGGTTTGGGGAGAGAAGAAGAGCAAGTCTGCAATTTCAGAACTTTCCTTTACTCCGAGGCGGATGAGGGCATAGATACGCAGTTCTGGCGTTAGTGTATTTGGTTGTTTGATGGCTAT
>Ga0247609_10003517_pt1 | contig 15897 bp, 13 predicted proteins | sample 172DNAGHGlowgp2_FD_193487 | JGI IMG/M metagenome (GOLD analysis project Ga0247609, IMG submission 193487) | Sheep rumen microbial communities from Palmerston North, Manawatu-Wanganui, New Zealand - 1728 DNA GHGlow gp2 | ecosystem: Host-associated > Mammals > Digestive system > Stomach > Rumen ...
TTGTTCCTACAATAATTTTAACTATATCTTTCATCCTTAATATCGTGACATTAAACATATTTTTTCTCCTTTGAACTTACTATAATTATTTATATTCAGGACAAGGTTAAAATATGCCAAAAAAAAACTGGTTTTAATACCAGCTTTCTTTGTTGTTTTCTATACTTTTCTCCAAAACCAATCTAGGCTATCGTCTATACTTTTCTTTCCAGTAGCTTTTGCTTCAATATCATCTACCCATAAATATGAGAAGAATGAAATTAATACAAATATAAAATCAATTACAATACATCTTGATAATGTTGATAACATATATCTATATTCTTCAGGTAAAGTAGCTGTTTGAGCTACATGCATAATTAAGCAAATTAAAAAACCAAATAATAGAATTGCTCCTATATAACTTTTCTTAACTTCCTGAGATAAAAATATTAACAAAACTGTTACTGCTAACATTAGCAAAAGTGTTAATGGATTAGATATATCAAATATAAACATAATTTTCCCCCATTTCTCTTTAGTTTCTAATAATATAATAACACTAATTAAAATATTAATCAATATTTTAATATTACATTTTCATTACATTTTTGTTACATTTTTTATTTTAATCTATTTTCAATCATTTCAGCCATTTCTTTGGCTTTTTTTGTTATATATTCTTGTTCTTCACCTTCAATCATAACTCTTACTAAAGGTTCTGTACCTGAAGGTCTGATTAACACTCTTCCATTGCCTGCAAATTCTTTTTCTAATTTTTCAATTGCATCTTTTATTTCCTTATCATTTTCATAATCATATTTTTTACTTGGATTTACATGTGCATTTATTAATACTTGAGGATAGATTTTTACCATATTTCCCAATTCAGATGCCTTTTTGTTTTCTTCTAATATTGATTTTATAAGCATTAATGATGTTAATATTCCATCACCTGTTGGATTATAATCTAATAAAATTACATGTCCAGATTGTTCGCCACCTAAATTAAATCCGTTTTTTAACATTTCTTCTAAAACATATCTGTCTCCTACCTTTGTTTGTAGAAGCTCTAATCCATTATCTCTAGCAAATTTATTTAATCCTAAATTACTCATAACAGTTGCAACTATTGTATCTTTACTAAGTTTTCCTTTTGTTCTTAAATTTTGTGAAATTATTGCCATTAATTTATCTCCATCAATTTCATTTCCTTTTTCATCAATGGCTAAACATCTATCTCCGTCACCGTCATAAGCAATTCCAAGACTTAATTTATTATCTACCACAAATTTTTTTAATCCATCTAAATGTGTTGAACCACAGTTTTCATTTATATTTATTCCATCAGGATTATTGTTTATTATTTTATATTTTATTCCTAATACTTTAAAAACTTTTTCTGCTACTGAATATGTTGCACCATTTGCTGTGTCAATACCAACAACAAAGTCATCTCTATTGTATTTTGAAATATCATCATCAAAATTTTTTCTGAAAAAATATACATATTCATCAATTAAATCTAATGCATATTCTGAAATTCCTATTTTATCTCCAACAGCTGTTAAGTTATCTAATTTACCTGAATCCATAACTTCTTCAATTTCTTCTTCTAAAGTGTCTGGTATTTTCATACCCTTATTACTAAAAAATTTAATTCCATTGAATTCATAAGTATTATGTGATGCTGAAATTACAACACTTGCATCTGCCTTTAATTTTCTTGTTAAATAGGCTACTGCGGGTGTTGGTATAACTCCTAAAAGTTTAACATTTGCACCATAACTTAAAAAACCAGCAACCATAGCACTTTCAATTAAAGTCCCAGATATTCTAGTATCCCTACCTATTAAAATTGTTGGAGTATGATCTGTATGTTTAGATAAAACATAAGCACCTGCCTTTGCAACATTAAATACTAAATTTGGTGTTAGCTCTGTATTAGCAATTCTTCTAATTCCATCTGTTCCAAAATATTTTCTCATAATTCAACTTCCTTCCTGTTATAAATTTTAATAAAGACCTAAGAAATCCATTACTTTGTCTTTTATGTTTAATTCTATTCTATTTGGTTCTTCTATATTAATTCTTTTATTATTTAGAATCAAATTTGGATTTGTATTTGTTAATTCTTCTAATTTTTCAGTTCCAATTATTTTTTCTATTTCATTTAATGCATATGGTATTCTTGGATATATTGTGTTATATCTATGTGCATCTGTGCCTAGTACATGAATCATGTTGTTTGTAAAAAATTTTTTTACAGTTTTTTGCGCTTTTTTTCCATATTGTCCAATTATACTTCCATAATTTGCTTGCATCAAAACACCTTTTTCTATTAAATCATACATTAATTCTGGGTCTTTTTGTATAAAGCTATATCTTTCTGGATGTGCTAATATTGGCACTATTTTGTTTTGTTGCATTTGGTATATTACATCATATAAATTAAATGGCTCCGCATTTAACGGCATTTCAAATAATACATAACTTGTATTATTTATTGTAGATGCTTTTCCTTCTTCTAGCAATTTTACTAAATTGTCTGAAATATATATTTCATTACCGATATATAAATTTATATCAATATCTTTTTCTTTAAAATTATTTTGGATAAGATTTGTTAAAACCTCTCTTTCATGTAAATTGGTTTCATAATATCCTTCCATATAATGAGATGTTAACACAACAGATTTAAATCCTGCATTTTGTGCTTCTTTTATTAGTTTAAATGTTTCATCTATGCTTCTTGAACCATCATCAATATTTGGTAATATATGTGAATGTATGTCAATCATTTTGTACTCCTTTTTGTATTTTTCTAAATTTGAAATTTTTTATCCTTTTTTAGTTTAACACAACTAATAATAAAAAATCAACATTCAATTTAATTTTGATTTTTATCTATTATTTTTAAAATTAATAATATTATTAAACATCCAAACAAAACGCCCAAACTATCAAGAAATATATCAGTCAACTCTCCACTTCTTCCTGGTACAAATCTTTGGTGAAACTCATCTGTTGAAGCATATAATACACCTATTAGTAAAGAAAAAATAATTCTTTTATTTTCACTAATATTGTAAGTACTTAAAAATGCCATTACTAATATGCCAACAAATGAATATATAGAGAAATGAGCTATTTTCCTTATTATGCTTTCTATTCTGTATAAAACTTTTATCTTTTCACTTTTGCTCAAATCTTGTATATCTTTAACATTTTTTGTTACTACTTCAGTTATTTGTCTACTTTTTCCACCAGATTCTTCTGAATTTTGGCTAGAAAAATTAAATATCAAATAAAATGTTCCAAACAATAACAAAATTAATATAATTCTTAATATATTTTTTTTCATTTTGTGTAAACCTTACATTTCTGGTGCTTCATCTAAAAGCTTAGAATATTCATCTAATTTACTTTGATTTGTAAAGGCAATTTGTCCATCTTGAACTATCCAATAATTTTTATTATCACTTAAGAAATTAAGAACTTTAGTTATCCAATCAAGTGCTCCAGCAATAGTTGTTTTAGTACTTTCAACTTCAGCTAATGTATCTTTTAACTCTTGACTTGTTTTACTATCTGTTGCAAGTTGTCTATATAATTCTTTATAATAATCATTTAGACCTTTATCATCTATAGCTGAAAGTAATTTTTCTTCATTACATATATCTGCTAGCTTTTCTAAATATTCATTTGATTTTTGTTTCAATTCTTCTATTTTTGCTTTTGTTTCTGTAAACTCAGGTCCATCTGTATTTATATTTTCTGGTGAAAATATATTTTCAATTACTTGTTCATTAAAAATATTTTCTGCATCTTGAAATAATACTACTGCTTCATTTAAATAATCTTTCAATGTTTGCTCTACAACTGCATAATTTCCACTTGATTTTATATTCATATCAATTTTTGCTTCTTGATTTATACTTCCATCATCATTTACAATTTTAGTTTCAGTTGCTTTATTTATTTCATCTGTTAATAATTCTAATTGTTGACGATTATAATATATAAATCCTGCAATTGCACCAATTACTAATAAAACAATTAATATAATTGCTATAATTAATCCTTTTTTACTTTTTTTCTTTACATTATTATCTTCCATTTTTTCCCTCCATTTTTATATTATAAATATTTACATTTTTTCAGGCATTTGAATTCCAAGTAAACCTGCTCCAATTTTTAAAATTTTACCTACTGAATGTGTTAAATACACTCTAGCATCTTGTAATTCTTTATCTTCAACTATTATTTTATTGTCATTATAAAAGCTACTAAAAGCTTTTGCTAAATCAATTAAATATCTGGCTAATATTGATGGTTCTTCTTTTTCAGTTACTTGTATTAATATATTTTCAAAATTATACATTAGTTTTATTATATTTTGTGAATTTTCATCTTCTAATTTACTTAAATTAATGTCTTTGAATTCAGGTATTTTATCTACTTTTTCTAAAACACTTTTTGTACGCACATAGGTATATTGTATATATGGTCCTGTTTCTCCTTGGAAGTTTAATGCTGTATTCCAGTCAAATATTTGGTCCTTTATTGTTACTGTTGATAATGTATTAAATATAATTGCTCCTATTCCTACCTTTTTAGCAACTTCCTCTTTATCTTCTAAATCAGGATTTTTTTCTTGTATTATTTCTTGAGCTCTTTTGATTGTTCCATTTATTAAATCTTCAATTTTTACAACATTACCAAGTCTCGTAGACATTCTTCCTGTTGGTAACATTACCATTCCATAAGATACATGTTTTAACCCATTTGTGTATTTTTCATCTATTCCCAGTAATTTTGCTACTTCAAATACTTGTTTAAAATGTAAGTTTTGTTCATAAGCTACAACATATAAACATTTATCAAAATCATAAGTTCTTGCTCTATATAAAATTGCTGCTAAGTCTCTTGTAGCATAAATTGACGACCCATTAGATTTTTGAATTATGCATGGTGTATTTATTCCTTTATCTTCTAAATCTATTATTTTAGCTCCGTTAGATTCTTGTAATTTTCCTGTTTTTTCTAAAATATCTACTACTTCTTGTATTTTATCTGAATAAAAAGCTTCTCCTTTTATAGAATCAAATTTAATATCTAATAAATCATAGATTTTATTAAATTCTTGCATACTTAGGTCTTTCATTTTATTCCATAAATCAACACAATATTTATCTCCTTCTTCTAACAATTTAAAATTTTCTCTACAGTTTGCAAGAACTTGCTCATCTTTCTTACATAAATCATTTATTCTTACATACATATCCATCATTTTGTTTATAGGGTCTTCTTCTAAATTGTATTCATTACTCCACATTTTGTATGCTTCTATCATTTTGCCAAATTGAGTTCCATAATCTCCTAGATGATTTATTCCTATAGTGTTATATCCTAAATATTTATAAACATTATATAATGCTCTTCCAATTAGAGTTGTTCTTAAATGTCCTATATGAAAAGGTTTTGCAATATTAGGTGCAGAATATTCTACAATTATGTTTTTACCATTTCCTATAGTAGATTTTCCATATTCCTCATTTTTACTTATTTCTTCCAAGACTGTTTTTGCTATAGTTTCTTTATTTATATAAAAATTTAGATAACCACCTACTACATCAACTTTTTCTATTAGATTATTATCAATTTCTATTTTTTCTTTGATCTCATTTGCAATAATTGTTGGTGCTTTTTTTAGTTCTTTGGCTAAACGAAAACATGGAAAAGCATAGTCTCCATTATTTCCATCTTTCGGTGTTTCTATATATGTTTCAAGTTCATTAACATTTATGTTTATAACTTGTCCAATTATTTTTGCAATCTCTTTCTTAAAATTAATCATAATTTTCCTTTCTATTTTTTTATAATTTATTTACCTTAAAACTGTTTATTTTTTTGAAATATAATTCCAAGAATCTTTACACATATCTTCTAATGTTTTTTCTGCGCTCCATCCAAGTTCCTCTTTAGCTTTTTTAGGATTTGCATAACATGTAGCAATATCTCCTTCTCTTCTTGGTGCTATTTTATATGATACTTTTTTTCCTGTTGCCTTTTCAAATGCATTTACCATATCTAAAACACTAACTCCTGTTCCTGTTCCTAAATTATATATAAATAAACCTTTATTTTCTTTTTCTAATTTTTCTAATGCTGCTACATGTCCCTTAGCTAAATCAACAACATGTATATAATCCCTTACACCTGTTCCATCTTTTGTGTCATAATCATTACCAAATATTGATAATTCTTTAAGTTGTCCACTTGCAACTCTGACAATATATGGCATTAAATTATTTGGAATGCCTTGTGGCTCTTCACCAATTAAGGCACTTTCATGTGCTCCAACTGGATTAAAATATCTTAAAATACATATATCCCATGTATTGTCTGAAGTATATACATCTTTCAAAATCTGTTCAATAAATAATTTTGTTGTACCATATGGATTTGTAGTTCCTCCTGTTTTACATTCTTCTGTAATTGGAATTGTTTCTGGTTCACCATATACTGTTGCTGAAGAACTAAATATGAATTTTTTTACATTATATTTTTTCATTGTTTGTAATAATGTTAAACAACCTGATATGTTATTTTGATAGTAGTCAAGTGGCTTTTTTACAGACTCTCCAACAGCTTTATAACCTGCAAAATTTATTACAGCCTCTATTTCATTTTCTTTAAAAACAGTTTCAAGTTTTTCTTCATCTAAATAATTTATTTCATAAAATTTAAAATCTTTTTTTGTTATTTTTTTTATTTTATCTAAAACTTCTGGTTTACTATTTGAGAAATTATCTATAATTATTATTTCTTTACCTTCATTTAATAATTCTACTGCTGTGTGACTTCCAATATAACCAGCACCACCTGGTAATAAAATCGCCATTACTACTCCTCCTTTTATTCAACATCTATTCCTTTTTTGATACCTATATCCATTTGAATCTGCCCATCTTTTGATATTCTATCTTTAACTGTGTATCCTTTTGATATTAATATATCTCTTATTTCATCAGATTTTGCCCAATCTTTATTTTCTCTTGCTTTTTTTCTTTCTTCTACTAAATCTATTATTTCTTGTGGTAATTCTATTTTATTTGTTGTTTCTTCATCAATTTTTAATCCTAACACTTTATCAAATTTTAATAATAGTTTTGCTAGTTTAGGTGATTTTTCTTCATTTCTTACTACTTCCCATATAACCCCCATAGCTAGAGGCATATTTAAGTCATCGTTTATTGCTTGATGAAATCTCTCTTCATATTTATTAACTACTTCATCACTTACATTTTCTTTTCCCTCTATATGTGCTTTATAACCACTTTTTAGTCTTTCAAGAGATTTTGCTGCTCCTTCTATTCCTTCCCATGTGAAGTTTAGTTTGTTTCTATAATGTGAAGAATAACTCAATAATTTATATACTAATGGATCATATCCTTTTTCTTTTATATCTTTTATTAAATATACATTTCCTAAGCTTTTTGACATTTTTCCACCATTTATTAATAAATATTCTCCATGCATCCAAAAATTAGCAGGTACTTTTCCACATAGCCCTTTACTTTGTGCTATTTCGTTTTCATGATGGGTTGGTATTAAATCTATTCCACCTGTATGTATATCAAATTGCTCTCCTAAATGTTTTCTACTCATTGTTGAACACTCTATATGCCATCCAGGATAACTAGGTCCCCAAGGACTATCCCATTTCATTAGATGGTTTTCTGGTGCTTTTATCCATAATGCAAAGTCATAAGGACTTCTTTTTTCTTTATCAATATCAACTCTTGCTCCTGCTTTTTGTTCATCTAAATTTAAATTTGAAAGTATTGGATATTTATCTAATTTTGAAATATCAAAATAAATTGCTGTTGATGTTTCATAAGCATATCCTTTTTTCACTAAGTCTTCAACATATTCTAACATTTCTTTTATATAATCTGTTGCTTTACAAATTATTTCTGGTGTTTCAATATTTAAAAATTTCAAATCATCAAAAAATAATTTCGTATAGTGTTCTGCAATTTCTAATGGTGTTTTGTTTTCTTCTCTTGCTGATTTTACCATCTTGTCTTCTCCTTCATCACCATCAGAAACTAAATGCCCTACATCTGTTATATTCATAACATGTTTTATATTGTATCCGTTATATTTAAGAACTCTTCTCAATACATCTTGAAATATATTTGTTCTCATATTTCCTATTGTTGCATCTTTATATACTGTAGGACCACAAGAATACATTCTAACCTCGTTAGAATGTATTGGTGTGAATTTTTCTTTTTGTTTTGTTAAAGTATTGTAAAAATATAAATCCATTTTTGCTTCCTTTCGTTGATAACTCTTTGGAAGGAGTAATAAATTACCTTGATGTTGTATTGTTTGCTGGTGTATCAGGATTTGGTTTTTCTCCTCCTCCACTTGTTCCTCCTGGTGTTCCTCCACTTCCACTTGTATCGTCTGTTGTATTTGTTGTATTTGTACTGTTTGTTTTATTGTTTGTATTTGTTGTGTTCTCATTTGTAGGTTCTACTGGTTTTGGTATTTCCTCATTTTTCTTGTGTACGTCACATACTTCTTCTACTTTTCTACCTGTTGTTGTTTGACCATTTGTAGATTTCCATAATTTTAATTGTTCTTTTGGTGGTACTGCACCATATATATTTACCCTTGTTTGTGGGCAATACTCGTTTGCTTCTTTTCCAGTTTCTACACATAGTCTCTGACTTCCATGTCCAGTACATTTTTCTGGTAGATTGTTACTACTAAATATTTCTGTATATGTGTCTCCACAACCAGTTGTTGCTAAACATCCTGTTTGTCTACAAACTGTTTGACTAACTATTTCATCTGGTTTTACAAATGATGCATTTGCTAAATTTTTATGAATATCTGTCATAACTGCATCCCATATCTGTCCTGCTGGATTCACTCCAAACCCTCTTACTTCTTCATTTTCATCAAATCCAAACCAAGTTGCTCCTACATAATATGGTGTAAATCCACATAGCCATCTATCATAACTACTATCTGTTGTTCCTGTTTTTGCACATGTATCCATTCCTGGTATTGCACAATATGTTGCTGTTCCTCCACTTTTTACTGGTTCTTGTAATATTGATTTTGTTAAGTATGCTGTTTGTTCTGAAAATACTCTTGTTTGTTCTTGTTTTGGTGTTAATACTGTGTTTCCATTTGCATCTACTACTTTCGAATAAAATGTTGGTGGTATATATACTCCATCATTTGCTATTGCGCCATAGGCTGCTGCCATTTCTAGTGGACTTGCTCCATTTGTCATACCTCCTATTGCTAACGAAGCCGATTCATCTCTTTCATCTAAAGATTCTAACCCTAATTTTTCTAAGTATTCCATGGATTTTTTAGGTGTTAGTTCCATCATTATTTTTACTGCTGGAATATTTCTAGATAAGGCAATAAATTCCCTAATATTCATTCCGCTTCCTTTATATTGTGCACCATCATTTTTTGGTTTATAACTTCCGAATTCGGTTGGTACATCTAAATAAACAGTTGCTGGTGTTATTATTTTTTCTTCTAATGCAGGTGCTACATCTGCTATAGGTTTTATAGATGATCCTGTTTGTTTTTTCATTTGTGTTGCTCTATTCCATCCTGATACCTCTTTTTCTCCAAGTCCTCCTGCAACACCTAAAACATTTCCTGTTTTATAATCCATAATTGCCATACCAGATTGTGTGTGATTATTAATTGGTTCACCATTCTTTTTATCTATTCCTTTTCTTATGTATTTCTCTTTTTTATATTCTTCTTCTAATCTTGCTTGTATAGAATTATCTACTGTTGAATAAATGGTTAGTCCACTACTATATACATAGTTTTCAGCTAATTCTCTTGATATCTCTTTATCTTCCATAACTTGAGTTATAACTTGTTCTATAACTGCATCTGTATGGTAAGAATATGAGCTTGCTGCAGTTGCTATTTCTGCTTTTTCAAATTTAAGTCCTGATTTTGCTTGTTCTACTGCTTGATTATATTCTTCTTCATTTTCAATATATCCTACTTCTTTCATTTTGCCTAATACAGTAAGTATTTTTGATTTTATTCTTTCATCTCTTTTTTCCTCTGTATCATCATTTGAATATAATTTATATGGATTATAATAAGTAGGTGATGTATTTATTCCTGCTAAGAATGCACATTCTGCTAAACTTAAATCTTTTGCACTTTTGTTGAAATAATATTCTGCTCCTAATTCAACTCCATGTAAATTTCCTTCTCCTCCAACAAATAAGATGTTTAAATATAATTCTAAGATTTGGTCTTTAGATATCATTCTCTCAACTTGATATGCTTTTGCCCACTCTTTTACTTTTCTAAATATACCAGCCATTCCTGCTGATTCATCATCTTTAGTTATATTTTTTACCAATTGTTGTGTTATAGTACTTCCTCCATAAGAACCACTTCCTGTTAATTTATGAATTATAGCTCCACCTGTTCTTTTAAAGTCCACACCACTATGTTTGTAAAATCTTTCATCTTCTATTGCTACATAAGCTTTTGGTAAATATTCTGACATATCTTCAAGAGTTATAATTTTTCTTTTTTCATCTCCACTTAAATTTGCAATAACTGTGCCACTACTATCAACTACTACTGAATTTGAAGCACCTATTTTTAATTCGTCTTTTGTTATTTCAAATTCATCTCCAAAAACTCCAAAAAACATAGCTGCTACAATTCCTGCTCCTATTACACATAAAAGTAAAAATATAATTAATAAAATTTTGAAAAAAGTTTTTAATTTCTCATGTGATTTTTTCTTACTTTTTTTAACATCAGGTTTTCTTGTTTTTACTACTTTTGTTTCATTATTATTTTTTGATACCTTTTTAGTCGTTTTTCTCTTTTGGTTAGGTACTTTATATGGTCTTGTTTTATCATTACTATTACTTTTTTTATTAGTTGGCATCTTATTACCTCCTTGCCATATTTATTTTTTCGGCAACTACATTATATTACATTTTTATAAAAAAGAAAAGGGGTATTTATTAAATTATAAATTTATATTATTTCCGATTAGTTGTTTTATTTGAACATTATTTATTTTTAGTCTTGTTTGTATATTTTTAAAAGGTTGTTTATGATAAATATTTGCTTCATATATATCTTTTAAATCATACATTTTTTTATCAATTTCATCAAAATTTGTAGTATCTGTATATTGTATTTCATAATCATTTATATTAATTCCATTAAATCTCTTTTTGTTTATTTTTACATTTCCCCTTAAGTTTATAATAATAGCTTCATCAAATATTGTGTATTTATTAATTAATTCAGTTGGAAAATCTGCATTTAATATTATTTTTGATTTTGATAAACTTTTTCTTTTGTTATTATTTATCGCAATAATAATTCCTTCTTCTTCTAAAATCTTTTTTTCTATATTTTTGAATTTTTCAGAATGATTTGTTACTATGTTAACTTTTTTATATTTTCTTATTATTTGTTTAATATTTTCTAACAATATTTCTGTTAAATCATTTACTAATATTGATATTTCAGTATCCTCTTTTTTTAATTTTCTCTTATTCACGACATATTCTATAGCTTCTGAAGATAAAACTTGGAAAAGCCATTTTCCATCTACAATTTTAATATTATATGAATGTAAATAATTTATATAGTTTTCAATTTTTTTTATATTTTTGCTTATGATTAATTTATTGCAAATACATTTATCGAGAATTTTTTTTGTTTTTTCAGCCATCTTTTTTGACTTTTTCTCTGATATTTCTTCTCCTATTAATACAGGTAGTAATATTTTATTATTATCTAATTTAACCAAATTTAATAAATTGCAAATTCCATTAAGCTTGTCAGTTTCTTGAACAAAATACAAAAAAACCACTCCTTTATACTTTTATGTTTAAGTATATGTGAGTAGTTTTTATTTATGCTAAATAATTATATCTCTTTTTAAAAAATTATTTTTTATTTGTCCTATTCCTATGAAATTATTGTTATTATAAATTTTATAAATTCCTTCATTTTCAAATCTAGTAAGTTGAACACCATTTAAGAATAATTCTAATTTTTTATTATTTAATTCTATTTTTGGTTTTGTTTTGAATAATTCTTCTATTGTTATTATTCTTTTTTCTATATCTTGTTTTTCATGTAAATCTTTTATTTCTATTGATTGAGCTATATCAAAATCTCCTACTTTTAATCTTTTTAATTCACACATAAAACCAATAGTATTTAACCTTTTTGCAATATCTTCACATAAACTCCTTATGTATGTACCTTTTGAACAACTTACTTTAAACTCTATTTGTTTTTTATTTTCATCTATGTTTATTAATTCTATATTATATATTTCTATTTTTCTTGGTTTTATATCTATTTTTTGCCCTTTTCTAGCATATTCGTAAAGTTTTTTACCATTTACTTTTATTGCAGAATACATTGGAGGAATTTGTTCTTGTTTACCAATAAAACTATTTATTATATTTTCTACAATATTTTTTTGAAAACTTGTTTTAGGTATTGTTTTTTCTTCTAATATTTCTCCTTCTATGTCTGCTGTTGAAGTTTTTATTCCTAATTGTAATGTTACTTGATATATTTTATCATGATTAATTAAATATTTAGAACATAATGTGCCTTTACCAATTAAAAGTGGTAACACTCCAGTTGCCATTGGATCCAGTGTCCCAGTATGACCAACCTTTTCATTACACATCTTTTTTATTTTATAAACTACATCATGAGATGTACAGTCTTTTGGTTTATTTATAATAATAATTCCATTCATTATTTCAAAACTTTCCTAATTTCATTTAATAATTTTTCTTTTACTTGTTCAATATTTCCTTGTAATAAAGCTCCAGCTGCTCTTGGGTGTCCTCCACCTCCAAACATTAAACAAATATCAGAAACATTTACATAATCTCCTGAACGTAAAGATACTTTATAAGAATCTTGATAATCTTTTTGTCTTATAAATACAGAAACCTCAACTCCTTCTATATCTCTACCAATTTCAACTAGTCCTTCATGATCTCCTGGTTCAGCATTGGCCTCTTCTTCATCTTTAGATGTTATGTATGTAAATGTTACTTTTCCATTTTCTAAAATTTCCATTCTTTGCATTACTTTTTGAGATAATAAAAAATTTGCTTTTGTCATTGTTCTTAATGTTCTTTTATAAATATCAGGTATATTTACACCTTTTCTTATAAGTTCAGCTGTAAATTCAAATGTTTCTGCATTTATTCCTTGATGTCTAAATCCCCCTGTATCTGTAACTATTCCAGTCATAATGCATGTTCCAATGTTTTTATCTATTTCAATCCCATAATATTGAAACATACCTGCTAAAACTTCACAACATGCTGGAGATGCTGGATTTACATAGTTTATATCTCCATACATGTTATTACTTCCATGATGATCTATTACAATTGTTTTTTTAGCATTTTCAAAATATTCTTTTTGAGCTAATCTTTTTATAACTGCACAATCCACTGATATTGCTAAATCATAGTTTTTTATTTCTGATTCTGTTTTTATTGTATCAATTTCTGGTAAAAAATTATACATTCTTGGATATTCAGGTATAATAACATCTGCTTGTTTTCCCATTCTATCTAACACATGTTTTACAGCTAAACTACTTCCTATTGCGTCTCCATCAGGTGTTTCATGTGTTAAAACTACTATATTTTCAGCTTTTTTTATTTCATTTAAAATTTCATCTAATGTCATTCTTATTACTCCTCTTCTTTTTTTGGTAAAATATCTTTTAATATACTATCAATTCTAGCACCATATTCTAAAGAATCATCTATTTCAAATATAAGTTCAGGTGTATTACGTAAATTTATTCTTTTAGCTAATTCACTTCTAATAAATCCAGACGATTTTTTTAATCCTGCTAAAGTATCTTTTATATTTTTTGAATTCATAATACTAACATATACTTTTGCATATTTTAAATCTGAAGTTACTTTTACTTTTGTTACACTAACCAATCCTGTTACATTTGGATTCTTTAATTCATAGCTAATTATTTGACTAAGTTCTTTTCTGTATTCTTCATCAATACGTCCCATTCTATTATTATTTACTGGCATTTAAATCTCCTCCTTCAACCGATGGGGACGGTCCTTTTTGAACCAGCAGGGACGGTCCTTTTGGTTTTTCATTCTCTTCAACCAAAAGGACCGTCCCTGCTGGTTCAAAAAGGACCATCCCTGTTGATTGAAAATTTATCTCTTAATCTCTTCCATAATGTATACCTCGATAATGTCTCCTTCTTTAATATCATTATAATCTTGTATTTGAATTCCACATTCAAATCCCTTTCCAACTTCTTTTACATCATCTTTAAATCTCTTTAATGTTGATAAATGTCCTTCATGTATTACTACATTATCACGTATTACTCTAACTCCGGCATTTCTTTCTACACTTCCTGATAATACATAAGCACCTGCTATTGTTCCAACATTAGAGATTCTAAATGTTTGTCTTACTTCTGCATTTCCAATAACCTTTTCTTGATATTTAGGTTCTAGCATTCCCTTCATTGCAGATTCTACATCTTCAATTGCTTGATAAATTATTGAATATTGTTTTATTTCTACTTCATCTTTTTCTGCCATTTCTTTTGCTACATTATCTGGTCTAACATTAAATGCAATTATTATAGCATTTGATACTTTAGCAAGTGTAACGTCAGATTGATTAACTCCTCCTGTTGCTGCATGTATTACTTTTACTTTTACTTCTTCATTTTGTAATTTTTCTAATGATTGTTTTACAGCTTCAACAGATCCTTGTACATCTGCTTTTACGATTAAGTTTAATACTTTTAAGTTTCCTTCTTCCATTTGACTGAATAGGTTGTCTAATGTTATTTTTGTTACATTGTTAATTGCTTTTTCTCTAGCTTGATTTTTTCTTCTTTCTATTAAGTGTTTTGCCATTTTTTCGTTTTTAACTTCATAGAAAGTTTCTCCTGCTTCTGGAACTTCTGTTAATCCCATTATTTCAACTGGTGTTGATGGTCCTGCAGATTTAACATTTTTGCCTTTATCATCTTTCATTGCTCTTATTCTACCTATTGAAGAACCTACAACTATTGTATCTCCAACATCTAATGTTCCTCTTTGTACAAGCATTGTTGCAATAGCACCTTTTGCTTTGTCTAATCTTGCTTCTATTACTGCTCCTTTTGCTTGTTTTTTAGGGTTTGCTTTTAGTTCAAGAACATCTGCTTCTAACAATACCATTTCTAATAATTGGTCAATATTTTCACCTTTTTTAGCAGAAATTGGAACATATATTGTGTCCCCTCCCCATTCTTCAGGTACTAATTCATAAGTCATAAGTTCTTGTTTTACTTTATCAATATTTGCATCTGGTAAATCTATTTTGTTTATTGCAACAATAATTGGTATTCCTGCTGATTTTGCATGATTTATAGCTTCTATTGTTTGTGGTTTAACACCATCATTTGCAGCTACTACAAGTATTGCAATATCTGTTATTTGTGCACCTCTAGCACGCATTGCAGTAAATGCTTCATGTCCAGGGGTATCTAAAAATGTAATATATCTATCATTAACTTTAACTTTATATGCTCCTATTGCTTGTGTAATTCCACCAGCTTCTCCTTCAATTACATTTGTTTTTCTAACTGCATCTAAAAGAGAAGTTTTACCATGGTCAACATGCCCCATTACAACTATAACTGGTGGTCTTGCTGTTAATTCTTCTTCTTTATCTTCAGAATCATCAAATAAAATATCTTCTTCTGTCACTGTTTCTTTTTTGTTAGCAGTAATTCCAAACTCTTGGGCAATTAGGTATGCTGTATCAAAGTCAATTTCTTGA
>Ga0247609_10003519_pt1 | contig 15896 bp, 8 predicted proteins | sample 172DNAGHGlowgp2_FD_193487 | JGI IMG/M metagenome (GOLD analysis project Ga0247609, IMG submission 193487) | Sheep rumen microbial communities from Palmerston North, Manawatu-Wanganui, New Zealand - 1728 DNA GHGlow gp2 | ecosystem: Host-associated > Mammals > Digestive system > Stomach > Rumen ...
ATACGTAGTGAACGCCACCATTGATGACTGTATCGACAAAGTTGCCACCTGCCTTGATGCCGACACTGGCAAGGAAAAGCACCAAACCGATATCTCGAATCATCAAAGAGGCTGAGTTCGTGGTGTTGCCACCAACTTGAGCTTGTAACCAAAACGTCCCAACAGAATGGCTATAATAAGGGGGCCACCAGCCAAACCTAATTTGACTGGCATGGACATGCCTGGTATGTTGATAGGTAACATGCCAAAGATAATGCCAACGAGAATGCCTAGGAAGAGAGTAAGCAGGTTGGGTTTGTCAAGTTGCTGCTTTTTGTCTCCGATTCTATTGGCAAAGCGATCCACAGCATCTTCGGGACCTACAACGGTGAGGATATCACCTACCTGCAGAATCAAACTCGGACTTGCAAACAACTCGATACCTGAACGATAGAGACGAGTGACATTTACACCATACATGGAACTGGGATGGAGACTACCCAGCGTCTTACCATTGATATTGTCTTTTGTGACAGTGTGCTTTCTGGATGCCATTGGTACATCCTGCTCATCCCATTCCACTTCCACTTCTGGACCAATGAAGGCAACGATGGCAGCAGCATCTTCTTCTGCACAGACAATATAGAGTTTGTCATCGACATTCAACAATGTTTCTTTGTTCGGTACGACTACATGGCCGTTATGGAGCATGCGGGAGCATACAAAGTCACGCCCGATAAAGCCTCTTACTTGCAAAATGCTTTTATCAGCAATGGCTGGATTGAACACCTTCACCGTCATCAGATGAGGCTTGACGGCCTCCTTGTTGTTCCGCTTGTTAAAGTGCTCCTCCTCTTTCTGAAAGTTCACCTTAAAGATAATACGGATAAGGATAATGCTGCCAATGATGCCTACGACTGCAAGAGGGTAGGCGCAGGCATAACCATTGGCTATTACGGGCACACCTCCTTTGAATGGATGAATCTGGTTGATTTGCTCGAGGGCTGCATTCGCGGCACCGAGACCGGGGGTGTTAGTGACAGCACCACACAAAGTGCCAACCATCAGGGGCAAATTGTCAATGGCAGGAATAACATTCCGAAAGCCATAGTAGATGGCAAGCATCACGACAATGTTAAGCATGACCACGCCAGCTGCGACCCCGTTAGCCTTCAGTCCTCCTTGTTTCAGTGAGGTGAAGAAGGACGGACCAACTTGCAGGCCTATACTGAAGACAAACAAGATAAGTCCAAAGTCTTGAATGAAATTAAGCACAGCCGTGTTTTCTTGAATTCCACCACGCATCAGCAAATCTCCTGCCATGATGCCGACAAATAGAATCCATGTCACACCTAATGTTACACCCTTAATCTTTATTTTATTACCAAGGAACACACCAAAAGAGATGACGAGTGCATACAATATAACCGTATGTGCCACACCTCCGCCTGTGGTGAATAGATCAATCAACCAATTCATACCGTGTTGTTTTTTCGGGGTGCAAATTTACGGTTTTTTTTCGGCTTTCACATTCTTTACGGTGAAATTTTCGACATATTCTTGATGGAATTCTGTATTCTGGGCTGTGATGGTCAAGTTTTCGAAAGTGAAGTTGCTAAGATGGTATTGGTCTTCATTTTGTTTAACATTGAAAAAGACATTGCAATCAAATGTGATGTTTCTCATGGTGATGTGATTGCTATATGACATAGGAATGCTTTCCCTTCCCTTTAGGTCATAGAACTGTGTCCATGGTGCCACAAGAAGGAAATTCTTGCCATTTCCCTCGATGTCTTCCACCATAACATATTCATAGGTCTGTGGCGTGTCAGGACGCATTTTCAGCCATAATAGATTGTTCGCTTCTGTAACCTTAATGCGACGTAAGATGATATTGTGGTCATACACGGATTCGCTGCCTAATGTCAGACAGCCATGACAGAAACCATATTCACAGTCTTCGATGATGATGTTTTCATTGGAACCATCTCCAATCATTTCAGGATACTTGTTAATGTCAATTCCCTCATAAGGAGTGCGCCAATAGTCAGCATAAGGTCCTTTCCCTCCCTTAATGGCAACTGCATCATCATTGACACTCATGTAACAGTCTTTCACCAACACATTCTTCACCACATCGAGGTCGATAGCATCAGTACTGGGGGCTTTAACTGGTTTTTCGGGAGAATAGATATGCAAACGTAGTAGTTTGACATTTTCACTATTATATATATGTGTAGTCCAGAAGGCCGAGTTTTGCAATTTCACCCCATCTATCTGTACATTCTTGCTATTGCTAATATACACCAATCTGGGACGTTGCTCGTCCTTGTTGGTGCATTGAGGATTCCAACTTCTTCGTTCCCAAAAATGTTTCCAAAACGTATAACCATTACCATCTATCGTCCCCTTCCCTGAGATTGTAAACCCATCCAAACCATCTGCATTGATGAGGGCAGAGTGGTACAGACAAGTTTCACCCTCAATACGTGTCTTGATGATAGGGTAGTCACTTGGGTCACTGCTGCCCATCAATGTTGCTCCATCGTACAAGTGCAGATGAACACCTTGTTTAAAGAATATGGCGCCAGTCATATATGTGCCTTCAGGAATGACGATGACACCTCCTCCTTCACTTGCCACTTTGTTGATGAGTGCCTGCATTTCAGTGGTATGAAGTTTACCGTCATTCACTACGCCATAGTCTGTCACGTGATATGCTTTGCCCAATGTTTGGATGTTAACGGAGGTGGTTTGTTTGAACCATTCGCTGATCTCTGAACCATCAGGCCATTGGTCTGTTGTCTTTTTGGCAAAAGATGGCATACACAGAAGTGTGCATGCCAACCATGATAGAAGAATATGTTTCATCTTATTTGACATAGATTTTTTTAACTGCTCCGCTACTGTACTTGACAATGTTGAAGCCCTGCTGGGTCGAATTCAATGGAAAGCCGTCTGTTGTGTAGATGCTTACAACAGTATCCTCGCCGCCAATGGTTTTGTCATTGACATGTATATTTGTGATACCTGTTTCAATGGCTTTCTGCTGATAGGTGGCTAACTCATCTTCACTAAGAATGATCCATTGCTGAACAGTTGCATTGTCGCTGAAATCAAATGTTTCTTGTGATATGTTTCCATATCCTTTCCGATTAGAAAGAGTTGCGGCACTCATGGATTTGAAACCAGAGTCGTTCCATGTGAACCAGTATCCATGAGTCTTGTTGTTTTTGCCGTCTATTTTGATGGTCACATCTGTTCTGTCTGGCATCAGTTGAAACTTTTCAGTGCTGGTGGGGTTTGTCTTCAAGGTCTTCACCTCCATATTACCGGAAGATGAATGTGTCAGATATTTGCCAGTGGAAGCATTCTTGAAAGAATAGAGACAATACTGTGGGTCAAACTCCATATACCATGCAGCAGAATCACTAAGAACAGCACCTGTTAATAAAGGTTTCCATGCAATGTCTGTCTTGGCACGTTGATAGAGTAATCCTGTGCCTAATCCGTGTTCTACATCCTTGTTCATCAAGTAATACTTCTTGTTGTCATCAAAGTTGTAAGTGTAGCCCGCAATACCGTTCTGGTCGGTAATGTACCAATCACTTGCCGTGGGTGGCAAACCGTCAATGAAAAGTCCGTGCAGGATGCACATACCACCAATATACTGAAGTTCTTGATGTTTGTCTTTATCTGCCCCGTTGACAAGCCAGTCGTAAGATATTGTGGCATTGGTAATGGATGTGTTTGAGCTGGTTCCCCATCCATGCACGGCATCACCTGTAAAGAACACTTCGTCACCATAGTAGTTCTCTAAGAAATGAAGTACATCGTTCGCTTCACGTCCCAACCATTTACCGTATTTCCCCTGGTCTGCACGAGTGTCAGTGCAGTCATTCCATCTCACATGTTGTCCTACGCCCACACCGTGTCCAGTCTCATGCAGCACTGTGCCGATGGCTTGATTTCCGGGGTTCGGACCGATACGCATCCATCCACGATATTTGCAGTCAGCTGTTGGAGTTTCGGCTCCGTAGTTACCACTCAAATGAAAACCCTGAATACCTGTCCACTCATTGAAATAGGCGATGGTTTGCTGGATGGCATCACGGCATCGCTGATTGGCTGCAGCATCGGGTGCTCCTTCATTCCATGATCCTGTGCAAGTGCCATTGGGGTGAGTCACGATTTTAACCTCATCTCCGTATGCCACCGTGTAGGTGTTGTTCATCACATAAGGACGGACATAATAGACTGTGGCTGGTTGCAAACCTTTGATGTGGAATATGTAACCTTTCAAATTGAAATATTTGGTGGTACGTTCATCCAATACGGTCGGATTATGTTCCGTGCTCCAACATACACCACGTTCCATGATATTGGAACCTTTCATCGTTGCACGTACTAAGGCTTGAGTCGCACCTGTGGCAACATAATGATTGGTGGCAGTGACAGCGGGTGCTGTACCACTACCGGGAGTGGCATTTGCAAGGTTTGCCGCAAATTGTCCCTTTTCAATAGCCTTCTTTAAATCTTTCAACGCCTGTTGTATCTCCGTGTCAGCAGAAGTCGTGTTGATGAGTTTTCCTGCGGTTATAGCAGACTGGAGGGCTGATGCGAGGTTTGTGGGAATAATGTCTGTTGGAATCTTTTCAGCCTCTTCTAGCATCCGTTTTACCTCATCTTGCACAATTCCTGATTCTACATCCCCAATCTGTGTCAAACGGAAATTGTCGGCGGCAATCCAGTTGCCAGTAGCGTTCTTTGCTACATAACCGATTTCCACTTCGCCAATGATGTTGGTGAATGTAACAGAATAATCGGCTGGAGTGTATACGTCGGTTTTCTGGTCATTAGCATAGATGTATGCCCCGCTACATTTCTGTGTTGTGGAATTCTGGTTCAGATTCTGTGCTGCAACGGTGAGTTTATAAATGCCAATGGGCAGTTTTGTGATAGTTTGGTATATGCTGCCGTCTCCCACAGAGTTGCCTTTGGATACCCATTTCTCCATATAGGTGCTCCCTGCTTTTCTGAAATCAGAGTTCGTTTGAGCGGATAGATTCTCACAAACCCATCCGTTTGTTCCATTTTCAAAACTTGGATTTATAATGTACGATGTCCTGTCCGTGTTCGATTGGGCATGAGCACAAAATGTCAAGAACATCAAAAAGTTAGTTAGCAATAATTTTTTCATTTTGGTTGAAAAGTTAGTTGTTTCATAATTCGATGGCTGTTTCCAAAGCAAGTTTCATCATTTCGGTGAAAGAATTCTGTCTTTCCTCGGCTGTCAGTTCCACGTGGCTGACAAAAGAGTCACTAATGGTCAGCAGGCATGCAGCTCGTTTCCCCAAAATGTTGGCATTGTGGAAGAGGGCGAAGCTTTCCATCTCCACGCAGTCACTTCCTGTCCGTTCGGCTATGTCCTGCCACGTACCTTGTGAGGCATCAGAATAGAAAACATCGCTGGAGTGTACGACACTCATCTTTAAATTGATGCCCAAATCTTTTGCCTTCTTCTGGATGACATTGTTTAGTTCTGCACTAGGCTTTATGCATTTTGCTGTTACTCCTCCTTGCACTTTTGCGAAAGTTGAGTCACTTACAGCACTCTCTGCCAATGTCACATCCATCACGTTCAGCCAATCACGATAACTGCCAGCAGAACCGATACGTATGATATTGTCCACACCATAGAACTTGTACAGTTCGTAGGAATAGATGCCAATGCTGGGCATGCCCATTCCGCTTGCCATTACAGACACAGGCTTTCCTTTGTAAGTGCCAGTGTAGCCCAATACATTACGTACAGATGTAACCAATTGAGGTGCTTCGAGGAATGTCTCTGCGATAAACTTTGCCCGCAGAGGATCGCCGGGCATTAGAATCGTCTTGGCGAATGCGCCTTCCGGGGCGGATATGTGTGGTGTTGCCATATAGCTGTTGTTTTATTTAACCAATATTTTATAAGACTTTCCATTTGCTTGAATCACGTAGATGCCAGGCGAGAGCATTGTGTCTGATGCCAATGGCGTTCCTGTGATGTTGTAGATGTTGAACGAAGCCACTCCATCCACAAAGACACGTCCATTCACCACACGTGGTCTGAAGGAATCGATAATTTGTCCTGCAGGAACGCCTTGAATGGCAGTTGGTGCAGAGCCTCCTTCTTTGTAAATGGCAAGTGCTACCCAACCTACACGATCGCGGTATGCTTCAATTGAAGTGTTTGCGGGTATGGTCTCTCCACCCACCTTCAAATCGTGGTCAGGAATGCGCTTGATTTTGAATCCCGTGGTCCATGTTATGTCGTTTTCTTTCTTATTTACGTTGGTTCTGCGAAGCATACATGCAGAGGGATAGTTGTTGGTTTGTAAAGCGGTAAGGATGGTGGGCTGATAGAGGTACAGCTGCTCCATGGTGGTAGATTTGCTGGATTCGTCATACACGGGCGTATACAACGAGTTTGTTTGTGCCGTAATGCCATAGATTTCTTCGTCCGTACCCATACCTGCAGCGATGAGGAGCTGATTTTCTTCATCCATAAAACCTAAACCAGGAGTGATGGCAAGGTAGCAGATGGTTTGAGCGCGAGAGATTTTCGTGCCAGCGGCATCTTCGGGGTAGATGATGAACTTGAATCCTGTGTTCGTGACATCAAACACCCTTGTAGAATAAATTGCATTAGAAGATGTCGGTTTGCGGATTTCGGTTAGGATGATAGGAGTCACGCCTTCTGGGAATGGTTGTTGGAATGTCACTTCTGTTACCTCTGTCCAATTGTCATCTTTGGCAACGTTTGACGTGATGCTCCCCACTTCGCAGTCTAAGTCGCCATATTTGTAGTTCCCCATGGGAAGAGCCAAGAAAGGCAGCTCCTCGTTGGTTTCAATGGCGGCGGTGTTACTTTTCCATGGGAGAATCTGACAGGAGAAGTATTTTTTTGAGTAATTGTTGGCTACGTAGGTTCCTGCACGGAAAGATGCGTTTTTGTTCGTCAAGGAACCTGTGAACATGCAGATGCTGGTTGCTTTCTCCACATTGAGACTCGTGGTGTAGTTAATGTTCTTTTCTTCAGTGGAGGAAATGGTAGATGTTCCATACTGATAATTCTCATTTCCTTTTGCAGGAGCGGCATCAACTGTCACTTCGTTGGAGTTGCGCGTGTTGCCGTCTGTATCGGAATCGCTGATTCTGTAGGTCACAGCACCTGATAAACCCTCCATGTCATCTGTGAAGGTGAGTTCACCGCTTTCGTGCATTCCGAGGTCTTCAATGGTTTCAAACCTGCCTGTGCCCACTTTCCGTTGCACTCGGATGGAGTTACTCTGCTTAGAGTTGTTATGTGTCCAAGTAAGTGTTACTTTTTTTGTTGTGGTGTTGTACTTGGATACAGCAAGGTTCTCCGGAGTTTTGTATGTCCAAGGCATGAAGTACTCATTGGCGTCATTGTAAGCAAAGCCTGAGTGATAAGTTCCCAATACTTTGCCTCCATCGGTTAGTGAACCTCCTGCTTCAATTTGGCGTTTTCCTTCCACTGCATTATACACGGCAAGACGCTCCAACCATTTATTCTCAGGTTTGTCAGCACGTACAAGCACGTCTTTCAGCCATATGCCATTCATCTCCTGGTCGTTGCCGCTTCCCCATGAGTACTGTCCTTTTGAATCGGTAGTGAAACCACCTTCTGTGGTCCAGTTGGCGCCATTGTTCCACTCTGTCACCCATACGGGGAGTCCTGTGGCGTTATAGAGTGCCCAAAGGCGGTCAATACATCCTTGGGGGGATTGTCCTCCGATGTAGTAGTGGGTTGCCACGAAATCCACACGGATATTATTTTCTCGACACCAGTTGACGTATTCGCTTACCCATCCTGTGTTAGGGTTGCAGCAGGCGAAGGTGCCGATACGTTTCCCGCTGTAAAGGAAATCTTTGGCGACATTCACCAACGGATAGTCACCATGCTTCGCGCGCGGATTGTCGGGGATGGTTTTCACATATGTGTAAACCTCTTTGTCACCTCCGGTATTATCTGGCTCGTTCTGTCCCAAAACATGTGTACAAGTGTTGTCTGAGGCATTGATGTTCGTCCATGACTCCCATGCGCCCTTGTAACCATCATTATTGGATTGACCGGCTTCATGGTGGCGTTGTGGTACGTACTCAAAATCGGTTTGGCTGCTTCTTCCTGCTCCCCAGTCATAGAACCATGCAGCGTTGGTGCCCACCATAATGTTTTCTGCCCGTGCGTCGCTCATGCCGAGTTTTGTGGGCCATTGCCATTGGAAGATTCGGAAGAAACCAAGTTTACCTGCTAGATATTTATTAAGTGTAATTTTGCGGTCAGTACTGTTGGCTATGTAGCAATGGCTGTATCCTGTTCCGTCTGCTTCATTAGCAACGGTGCACATATAGCCACGTTTCAGAATGAAGGAACGGGCTGCATCTTTCCATGCACCAGTAGTGTAGCGACTGGTCTTGTTGTAACCCTCGATGACGTTTGTGCAGTTGTCATCGCTACACATTACCACAGGGTAGAAAGCTGAACCATCAGCATTTTGGGTGTCGCTATGAGCGAAAACAATGGCTCCGTGGCGATAGATGCTTACGCGGGCATTAGTGCCGTTGACCAATTTGATGCCATTGGCTGTAATCTTTCCCAGATATCTTGAGATGACCACTGATGGACGTATGTTTTCGAATACGACAGTCGCATCAGGATTTTGGATGTCAATGCTTGCCGCCGAGGCAAAAGGTGTGTTGGCACTTGTGATGGTGTAATCGACAGCATCTGTTAATGTGACGGCGTCTGTCACTTGCTCGACACTCTTGACGGTATTTTGGGCATAGACCGAAAGACCTAAAGTAATGAGCCATATAAAGGCAATTTGTCTTAGTTTCATAGATATAATAGTTTTTGGTTTATTCATCGAGAAAAAGTTTTATAGGTTAGTCCCTTTGTGGGGTGTTGTTTGGCTACAAAGGTAAGTAAAATAAATGATGTGAAAGCATATTTCGAAAAAAAACTTCCACATCATTTATTATTTATCACTTTTTTACAGAAAAAATCACAGCATCTTGTCTTGCAGGAATTGCCCTGTATAGCTGTATGCACACTTCGCCACCTCCTCGGGTGTTCCAGTCACCACCACATTACCACCAGCCTGTCCACCTTCAGGACCGAGGTCGATAATGTGGTCGGCACATTTGATGATGTCCATGTTGTGTTCAATAATCAGAATGGTGTGTCCACGGGCAATCAAGGCATTGAAGGCATCCAACAGCTTTTGGATGTCGTGGAAGTGTAGGCCTGTTGTGGGTTCGTCGAAGATGAAGAGGGTAGGGACAGCCCGTTCTTGACTCAGGTAATATGCCAGTTTGATGCGCTGGTTCTCACCCCCAGACAAGGTGGATGAGGTTTGTCCGAGTTTGATGTATCCCAACCCCACATCTTGTAGGGGCTTCATCTTCTCCACAATCTTTTTCTGCCCGTGCTTGGTGAAGAATTCTATTGCCTGATTGATGGTCATCTCCATCATGTCATAGGCATTCATGCCCTGATATCTCACTTCCAGAATGTCGCTCTTGAATCGCTTGCCGTGACACGCCTCGCATTCTAAAGTCAAGTCATTCATGAATTGCATCTCCACCGTCACAGTTCCTTCTCCCTTACACTCTTCGCATCGTCCCCCCTCTGCGTTGAACGAGAAGTAAGCAGGAGTGTAACCCATTTGCTTAGCCAACTGTTGATTGGCAAGGAGTTTGCGAATCTCGTCCCAAGCGCCGATATAGGTCACAGGATTCGAACGAGAAGACGTTCCGATAGGGTTCTGGTTCACGAAATCCACGTGCTTAATCATGTCCATGTCGCCTTCCAATCCTGAGGACCGGCCTGGCTTCTCGGCACTTTCTCCCAAATGACGCTTCATGGCGAGATAAAGGATGTCTCTGACCAATGAAGACTTACCACTTCCCGACACGCCAGTCACACATGTCATCACGTTCAGCGGAAACTTTACGTCGATGCCCTTCAAATTATTGGTTCGGGCATTTTTCACCATGATATAGTTGTTCCAAGGACGGCGTGTTTCAGGGATGGCAATCTTCTCCTTCCCAGTCAGATAATCGATGGTGTGGGATGCTTTGGAAATCCTTGATAATTCGGATTTTGCATTTTCTCCCGTTGGACTTCCTGCATACACCACCTCTCCCCCTAATCGTCCTGCATCAGGTCCCATGTCAATGAGGTAATCTGCAGCCCTCATGATTTCCTCGTCATGCTCCACTACCACAACCGTGTTGCCCAACTGCTGCAACTGCCTCAACACATGTATCAGTCTTTGTGTATCTCTCGAATGGAGTCCAATGCTGGGCTCATCCAAGATGTACATGCTGCCCACCAATGCCGAGCCCAGACTTGTTGCCAGATTGATGCGCTGACTCTCTCCGCCTGATAATGAGTTGCTTAGTCGAGATAAGGTCAGATAACTCAATCCCACATCCATCAGGAATTTCAATCTGCTCCGAATCTCCACCAACAGCCGTTTGGCAATCTCCGATTCGTGTTCTGTCACTTTCAATGTGCGGAAAAATTCATGCAGCTCGTCAATTGACATTTCACAGAGGTCGCAGATGCTTTTTCCGCCAATCTTCACATATTCAGCTTCCTTTTTCAGTCTTCTCCCATGACAGGTCGGACATACTGTCTTGCCTCTGTATCGTGCCAGCATCACACGGTATTGTATCTTATACTGGTTTTCTCTCAGCATACGGAAGAACTCGTCAATACAGATGGAGTGGTTTCCCCATTCGTTCTCTTCATACATACCGTGCCACAACACATCCTTCTGTCGCTGAGTCAATTGGCTATAAGGGGTGAATACTGGGAAATTCTCATATTTTTCTGCCCTTCTCACAAATTCCTTCTTCCATTCCGACATCTTTTCGCCCCTCCAGCACACCACACATCCGTCATAGACAGACAATTCTGTGTCGGGAATGACCAAACTCTCGTCAATTCCGATAATCTTTCCATATCCCTCACATTCAGGACATGCTCCTACTGGTGAGTTGAACGAAAACATCTGGTCGCTCGGCTCCTCGAACTCCATTCCGTCCGCTTCGAATTTCAGCGAGAACTCCTCTTCCTTCCCGTCTTCAAAACGCAGGATGCATCTTCCATCCCCTTCGTAGAGCGCCGTGTTTGCCGAATCCACCAATCGGTTGATGGTTGCCTTCTCATTCGCCACCTTCAATCGGTCTATCACAAGGAATACTCCTTCTGCCTTGTCTGGTAGGGTAGAAGGATTCTGTAGTAGTTCGCTAATCCTCATTACCTCTCCATTCACCTCCACTCGCTGAAATCCACTCTTATAACATACGTCCAACTGCTCCTCCAAAGATCTGCCACTTCTCACCACCAATGGCGTCATCACCATCATCCTCTTTCCTTCTTCATGTGCCAGCATGCACTCGATGATGTCGTCAGTCGTGTTCTTCTTCACTTCCTTTCCGCTCACCGGTGAGTAGGTTCTTCCTATCCTCGCATAGAGCATCCTCAGGTAGTCATAGATTTCCGTACTTGTTCCCACCGTCGAACGCGGATTCCTGCTACTCACCTTCTGCTCAATGGCAATAGCTGGCGAGATGCCTTCGATGAAGTCACATTCAGGTTTCTTCAATCGTCCAAGAAACTGCCTTGCATATGTGGAGAGGCTTTCCACATATCGTCTCTGTCCCTCGGCATATAGCGTGTCAAATGCCAGCGAAGACTTGCCGCTGCCACTCACGCCTGTGATGACCACAAACTTCCCGTGTGGAATCTTCACGTCAATATTTTTCAGGTTGTTCACCCTCGCGCCTCTCACACTGATGAAATCCTTCAATTCGGCGCTTTTCTGTATGATCTTTTTCATATTCGGAAGGCAAAGGTAGTGAAAACCGAGCGAAGAACAAAATAGATCAGAACTTATTTCGCTTTCACAGCCAACATTACGTCTTCGGCGTAGGCATTTCAGATGCTCCTGCGTAACCATTTCAGATGCTCCTGCGTATCCATTTCAGATGCTCCTGCGTATCCATTTTATTGGCTTGCGCACATCTAATATAATTTGAAACTTTGAAAAAATTTTTTGAAAGTTGCAAATTTATTTTTGAAAGTTTCAAAAATTTTTTTGCAACTTGCAAAATATAATGCGATACGGCAACGCTACAAATTGGATACGCAGGAGCCACACAAATGGCTTACGGCAACATGTCGTGAGGGCTATGAAAGACAGAAAGAAGATGACAAGACAGAAAAATGGCAGGAGAAAAGGGGACACCAGGAGAAAAGGGTCACATAGACTTGTAAACTTAATAGTCCGTCCCCAAAGTCATGCTCAACTTTGGGGGCGTTTCTTGCTTTTTCTTTCTCTTTTCCCTTGTAATGACAAAATTTTCAATTATCAACTTTCAATTGTCAATTATAATTCGTACCTTTGCACACAATATTATATATAGTAGAAAGAAAACATGAACGTACTCGAACTTTCGGAACAGGAGATGAACCGTCGTGTGAATCTCCAGGCATTGAAGGATATGGGCATCAATCCATATCCGGCAGCAGAATATCCAACAGACGCATTTTCAACAGAAATCATAGCGAATTTCAAAGACCCAGAGGTGGATGCAGAGGGGAAACCGACCGAGCCTCTTCGTGAAGTGTGCATCGCCGGACGTATGATGAGCCGCCGTGTGATGGGCAAGGCAAGTTTTGTGGAACTGCAGGATTCAAAGGGCAGGATTCAGGTGTATGTGACACGTGATGACATCTGTCCTGAGGAGAACAAGGACTTGTATAACGTGGTGTTCAAGAAGTTGCTGGATTTGGGCGACTTTATTGGCGTGAAGGGCTTTGTGTTCCGCACACAGACGGGTGAGATTAGTGTGCATGCCAAGTCCTTGACGGTTTTGGCGAAGAGCTTGAAGCCACTGCCCGTTGTGAAGGAGAAGGATGGTCAGGTGTTCGATGCGTTTGAAGACCCAGAATTGCGCTACCGTCAGCGTTATGTGGACTTGATTGTGAACAACGGAGTGAAGGACACGTTCCTGAAGCGTGCCACCATCTTGCGCACCATGCGTCAGGTGTTTGATGAGGCTGGTTTCACGGAAGTGGAGACTCCGATTCTTCAGCAGATTGCGGGTGGTGCATCGGCTCGTCCGTTCATCACACACCATAATGCACTGAACGTGGATTTGTATCTGCGTATTGCTACTGAGCTCTACCTGAAGCGTCTTATTGTGGGCGGTTTCGAGGGTGTGTATGAGATTGGCCGTAACTTCCGCAATGAGGGTATGGACAGAAGCCACAACCCTGAGTTCACCTGCATGGAGCTGTATGTGGCTTATAAGGACTATAACTGGATGATGACGTTCACGGAGCAGTTGCTGGAGAAGATTTGTGTGGCTGTGAACGGCACGACAGACGTAAAGATTGGTGACAATGTGGTGAGCTTCAAGGCTCCTTATCGTCGTCTGCCTATCTTGGATGCCATCAAGGAGAAGACTGGTTTCGACTGCGAAGGCAAGTCGGAGGAGGAGATTCGTGCGTTCTGCTTGCAGAAGGGCATGGAAGTGGACGAGACGATGGGTAAGGGCAAATTGATTGACGAACTCTTTGGTGAATTCTGTGAGGGTTCGTTCATTCAGCCAACCTTCATCACCGACTATCCTGTGGAGATGTCGCCGCTGACCAAGATGCACCGTTCGAAGGCTGGTCTTACAGAACGCTTTGAGTTGATGGTGAACGGTAAAGAGTTGGCTAATGCCTACTCTGAGCTGAACGACCCGATTGACCAGGAAGAGCGTTTCGTGGAGCAGATGAAGCTGGCCGACAAGGGTGACGACGAGGCGATGGTGATTGACCACGACTTCCTGCGCGCTTTGCAGTATGGTATGCCTCCAACATCGGGCATCGGTATCGGTATCGACCGTCTTGCCATCCTGATGACAGGTCAGCCCACCATTCAGGAAGTCCTCTTGTTCCCAACCATGAAGCCAGAGAAGAAGGCTCCTCGTGATGGTGTGGATAAATTTGTGGCTCTCGGATTTTCAGAAGAGATTGTACCTGTGTTGTATAAGGTGGGTTACAACCTTGTGAGCGACCTCGAAGGGGGTAATGCGCAGAAGATTCAGCAGCAGATTGGCGAGGTGCTGAAGAAGTACAAGCTGGACATTCAGAAGCCGAGCGTGGACGAAATCAGCAATATTGTTAGTAAAGTTAAAAGTGAATAGTGAATAGTGAAGAATCTAAATTACTTTCCATCCGGATGGCGGGTAATGTAGATTTTTCACTTTTCACTTTTCATTATTCACTTAATAAAATAGACTATGCAGTTTCAATCTTGTGGTAGAGTGGCAATCTTGGGAGGTGGTAGCTGGGCGACGGCTATCGCGAAGATTATCATGCACCACGAAGAAAAGATAACTTGGTACATGCGCAGGGATGACCGTATTGAGGATTTCAAGCGCATGCATCACAATCCTGCCTATCTGACAGGCGTTCACTTTGATGTCGACAGAATCAATTTCTCCAGCGACATCAACGAGGTGGTGAAGAATAACGACACGTTGATTTTCGTGATTCCGTCTCCTTACATCAAGAGTCATTTGAAGAAGTTGAAGGCGAATATGCGAGAGAAGATGATTGTGACGGCTATTAAGGGTATTGTGCCTGAAGAGAGCTTGACAGTGAGCCGTTATTTCGAGCGCCAGTATAACGTGCCCGAAGAGCAGGTGGCTTGCATTGGAGGTCCCAGTCATGCGGAAGAAGTGGCGTTGGACCGTCTTTGCTATCTGACCGTCGGTTGTCGTGACTTGGAGAATGCGCAGGTGGTGGCTGATTTGTTTGCCAACAAGTATGTGAAGACCAATGTGTCGCCTGATATTGAGGGTATTGAATATTCTTCGGTGCTGAAGAATGTCTATGCCATCGCGGCAGGTATCTGCCACGGTTTGAAATTGGGAGACAATTTTCAGGCGGTGCTGGTGGCAAATGCCTTGCAGGAGATGAAGCGTTTCCTTAGGGCTGTGCAACCCGAAGACCGTCATGTGAGTGATTCGGCTTATCTGGGCGACCTCTTGGTGACGATGTATTCGAACTTCTCCCGCAACCGAGTGTTTGGCACCATGATAGGGCAGGGGTATAGCGTGAAGACGGCGCAGCTGGAAATGGAGATGATTGCTGAGGGTTACTATGGCACCAACTGCATGAAGATTCTCAACAAGCGCTATCATGTGAACATGCCGATTCTGGATGCAGTCTATAACATTCTCTACGAGAAGATTGCTCCAGCTGTGGAAATAAAGATATTGAGTGACTCACTGAGATAACTTTTAAAAAACCAACATAACTATGAAAATTGACATTACGAAAGCTGCCTCGTTTGTGAAGGCAGGAGCAATTGAGGCTATGGAGCCTCAGGTGAAGGCTGCACAGAAGGCGCTCGAAGAAGGCACATGTGCAGGTAACGATTTCTTGGGATGGATGCATTTGCCAAGTTCCATCACCCCAGCATTTATTGAGGAGTTGAATGCCACCGCGAAGGTGCTGCAGGAGAATTGTGAGGCTGTTGTGGTGGCTGGTATCGGTGGCTCTTATCTGGGAGCCCGTATGGTGATTGATGCCCTCTCCAACACGTTTGGCTGGTTGAAGCCATCAAAGGCACCCCGCATCCTGTTTGCCGGTAACAACATCGGTGAGGATTATCTCTCCGAACTGATTGACTATCTGAAGGGCGTGAAGTTTGGTGTCATCAACATCTCTAAGTCAGGCACCACGACAGAGACTGCCATCACATTCCGTCTCCTGAAGAAGATGTGTGAGGAGCAGCGTGACAAGGAAGAGGCGAAGAAGGTGATTGTGGCTATCACGG
>Ga0247609_10003520_pt1 | contig 15895 bp, 3 predicted proteins | sample 172DNAGHGlowgp2_FD_193487 | JGI IMG/M metagenome (GOLD analysis project Ga0247609, IMG submission 193487) | Sheep rumen microbial communities from Palmerston North, Manawatu-Wanganui, New Zealand - 1728 DNA GHGlow gp2 | ecosystem: Host-associated > Mammals > Digestive system > Stomach > Rumen ...
TTGGTTATTTCTTTTGATACTTCTAGTGCATCATACAGACTTATTTCTGTTCCATCTTGTTTTTTTAGCTTCTCGTGTTCTAGCATTGCTAACATAGTTACGTTATGCAATCTGTGTTCTCCTATTTCATTTAATATCATCATAGATGTATTTGAAATTCCTCTTAACACTCCATTTTTATAGAACCCTTTGCGTTTTAATTCATCATAAAACGATTCAAGTGAATCAAATTTATCCATTAACAATGACAACTTGTTTTCACGTTTTATTGAATTTATTTCAGCAATACAACCAAGCAAATTTTTATCATAATCCAAATGGGCTTTACTTAAATCTTTAAAGCCAAAGTTCTCTTTTGCACGAGCTTCAATAATCATTTGAACTCCACCCATTGTTAAGTTTGAAATACCAGAATAAAGGTTTAAACCCATACCTATAACAGATGTATATGATTTAATAGAATCTAATAGTTTTTCGCTATCTACTTTTGCTTTTCCTATTTGCATTTGTTTTCCTTCTTTTTTATTTATTCCATAGAACATTTTATCCATTAAGAATTCTGATGCTTTGCCAACTCTTAATTCCTTTCCTTGTTTTGTGTAATCTTGTTGAATTTCCTTTCCAAATATTTTTTTGATTGATACTAATGCATCATCACCAGAAGTCATTGTAACCTCTCTGTTTTGCACAATGTCATTTAATAATTCCATTTGTGGCAAAATATCATTCATCATTGCATAATTTAATAAGCTTGCTGAATGTGCCCTTATTGCTGCACCGAAATCTGTACTCAATTGAGACATATCTTCTAGATCACTCAAATAAAATACTGGTATATTTTTTACTGGTTTTCCTTGGGCATTTAACAATATCAGTTTTTCGCCTTCTGTAGTTAGCGAACCAAATTCTGTATCATCGCATCTTTTAACAAAGTTATCCTTTGCTTTTTCAAGAATTTTATTCCACAGTTCTTTTGGATTTGTTATATTATTTGCCAACTCTTCTATAAAGTCAGTTCTAATTTGAACAGCTTTATAAAGGTTTCTTTGGTACTCTGGAATTAACATTTCCCTTGCTGCTTTTAGATTCATCATTGATTCGTAATATTCTTTTTGTGCAGCAGATAATTTGTTTAATGGGCTTTCTCTTTCAGAATACATATATTCATTAGATGGTACTGTAATAGGGATTTCTATTCCATTAAATTCTCTATATATTACAGTAGTATGTTTAGATTCCCATTTTTGTAATTGTATTAATTTTTCTCCTACAGATAGTGTATTATCTTTTTGTAATTCGTCAATATAATTTTGTTTATCTTTTGTAAATTTAGCTGTATTTCTATCTGAAATTATATATCCTGTTGGAACTCCGTTTGAATCTTTTTCAAACATAAAATCACTTATATATCCAGCAGCTCTTAATTTTTGCTCACAGTCTCTAATATAAGCATCATCTTTAATCAATTGATTATCCCTTTTATCTTGTTGTTGAATGGCTATTTTAGCCATTAAAGCCAAAAGTATATCCGAACATTCTACAATTGAATTAACAAGCCCGTCTGCAAAAGTTATATCGTTAAATCCTCTAGTTAATAAAATATCAAGTGTTACTACCTGATCTTCCATTAATTTTTTATTTGCTCTTGTGGCTTTTGTGTCAATTTTTTTGTCTTTCCAATATGGTGCTAGAAACGCTTTAGCAAAATCAAAAGTTAGTTTGTTTGCAGATCGTTTCACTTTATTTAGTATTTTCATTACCTTTCGTGCTTCTTCTGCAATTCTTTCTCCATCTTCTTTTGATATACCTAAATCTTCGTAATTTTCATCTAATGTTGCCATTTCTGCTACTACAGAATTATATGTAGCCGAATAGTTTTTTAGATTTACCAAAGTCTGACTTAATACTCTTAAATTTCCACCGTTTCCAGTTAATGTTCCTTCAAGTCCAGACATTGTTTTTCTAAATTCTGTTATATTAGCTAATGCTGATTCTAGAAAATCACAACAACTGTCTACATATCTTTTTTCTTCTATCGCTGCATCTATTTTTGCTAAATCTGCTTTATCTTCTGGAGAATATACTCCAGATGTTAATTTTACAGATTTGTCTTTCATTAATAGTGCTACAATATTTCTAGATTCTTCTGCTAATTTTTCGATAGATTTTTTAGCTTCACCTAAGTGATACATTGTTTCTGAACTCAATATATCATTTTTATCAATTAGTGGAATATCACCATCTAATACTTGTGTTGCAATTTCATCTGCTGCCTTTTTTGCTTCAGAAATTGCAATATTGACTTCATTTTTGTTTATATTTTTAAATATATTTTTAATGAAATCCCACAATCTTTTTAATAAACCTTTTTGTGCTTCTGTTGTTTCTAACTCATTCTGTTTATTAAGTAAGCTATCTGCTAACATTCTACCTAAGACTTCTTCTCTTAGATATTGGTCGTTATAAGTATTTTTATATTCTTCGTATTGATTTCCTAATACTGTTTGAATTTGTTGATCTGTTAGCGATTCTAAAGCTCTTCGTACTAATGGCTGATTTCTTAATCCTGCTATTAATAAATGAGAGAATTCTTCTGGCAATGCTTCTTCTCCACGAATTCCTTGCGCTAATTTAATTATTGAAATTAAACCGTTCGCATTTCTTTCTGAATTTAATGGATCAAAAATACCGTCTTGTTGTAATCCTTTAATAATTTCTACATCAAACCCCCATTCATTTAATAAATTTAATAGCTTATTATTTAATGTAGAGTTAAATTTTATTTTTTCTGGTACATTAGCTGTTGTTATTTTACTTCCAACATCTATACTCCAACCTTTACCATTTGGTTTAACAATATCAGCATTAAAGTTTTTAGATTTTTCATTGAATGTTTCAGCTTCTTTTGTAGCATCGTTAAAATCAGTAAACACTTTTGGATTATTGTTTTCATCAATAAAACTGTTATCCTTTTTTATTGTGTTTATTGACAAACGATCTTCTAAAACTTCATTAAAGCTTAAAGCCTTTTTAATATCTTCTGCCAAATATTCTCCATCTACTTTTTCAAGATTGTATTTTGCCATAAAACCTGGAACCTGTGCAAGGCTCCAGATTTCTATAGCATCTTTTCTATCAGCAAACATTTTTTCTAAATCTTTAAAAAGTTTGCTTTCTTTTTCTTTATTATTTACTTTTATTGTTGGTATAAGTACGCACGTATTCATAATTACTAATCTTATTTTTTGATACAAATGTTACTTTCTTTTGCTATTTGTGATATTTGTTTTTGTGTTTTTTGATCCAAATTTAATGGATTATTTGTTGGTTGTTCTTTTATTTCCATTCCCAATTTAGAAAGTTCGTCTTGCATTTTGTTTAATTGCTCTATTCCAGCTTGTTTAATTGCAGGATCGTCTTCTATTTGAGATGCTTGAGAACTTTCTCCAGTTTTATCATTTAACGAACTAAAATCATTATTGTCTGGTTCATTATCTGCTGAATCATCATCAACATATTTATCACTTATTACAGTTGATATATCTATATTATTCATATCATATTCTAAAAAGTTGTTTAAATTCCCTAATGGAGTAACTTCTTTATAGATAACAAACCCTCCGTTTTCATAAGAATCGCTTTGCATTATTAAACTATATAATTTTTTATTAAACTTAATTACGCTAACAGCAGAATCTTTGTTTATAGATAATAGTGCATTTAAATCGCTTTTTCTATTTCCATCAAATCTTAATTCACCATTTTTGTTTTCTATATGAAGGTTCTCAACACGTTTAGTAACATCTGGAACAATTCTTAATTCATCACTATGATTACGTTTAAATTGTTCTATAAAATCATCAGAATCTACAAAATCGTTATTAAACTCAATGTCGTTTACCATATTGGTATATCCCATTGCTAATTTAGTTTTTACAGAAGCTAAATGAATAAATGTTTTTGGTGAAAATCCAAATCCATTTCTATATAGGCAATATATGAAAAGTTTTTTAGCCATATCACGGACTTCTTTATCATTAGATGTTATTAAGTCTGACCATTGCGTTTTAGTTAACTCTTGCATATCTGCAGAGAATCCTCCAACTTGAGATTCTAGTGTACTAATATTACATTTTTTAGTTCCAGTTTTAATATTTATTGCATTTAAGAAAACATTTTCTGCTAACTCTGGATGATTTTGTTTAAAATTCATAAATTCTTTTGGGAATTTATAAATAAAATACTTTCTGTTTTCTTCACTAGTATTAAAGAATGCATTATCACCATACGTTAATTTGTATAATAAAAACTCTAAAATTAAATTGTTTATCGTTTTCTCATTTAATGGTGATTGAGTAGTATTTTCAAATCTTGAAATTATTTCTTTAAATTTGTTAGTGTAATGCGGGAACCAAATTTCAAATATTTTTTGTGCTGCTCCAAATTCACTCACTGTAGTTTTATAGAAACTACTTAATAATGGAGATTTATTAATAACATCTGATGCACTAGCACTAAATGGAGGATTTTTGCTTTTCATTTTATCGAAAAACTTATCAACTCTATTTTTAATTAATATTGTATTCGCTATACTTGGGCCAGCAGCATTGGATACCGAGTTAAATTTAGTCAAGAATGTTAAATCATTAACGTTATTTGATAAATTAACAAGCTTATAGAATGTTTTTAATACTTCTTTTTGATAATTTTTATCGTATTTTGTTAAATTTTCTGACATTGAATTCTTATCTAAATTAGTAGATGTTTGTTTTAATGTATCTCTCCAATCGGTTTCACCAACTTCTGTTAATTCATCTAATACTTGTGCTGTAGCATCTGCTGCAGAAATATAACCATCATTATTTAAATTGCTATATATCTGTGTAGCTCTAACTATAGATGGTTGTGATAAAAATAATCCAATAGAATCAATATCAAATCCTAATCTAGCTAATACCATTGCTACTCCAGAAGTAAACGTATTTAAATTCAAATAGTTTAATACTGGATCTTTAACCGCATCTACAGATGCTGCAAGAAAGCCTGCTATATTTTTACTAATGTACGTTTTACCATCTAATGCATATATGTTATCTAATCGCATTGCACTTTCGAAGCTAACCCCGTCAAATACTATTGGCTGATCTGGATCAATATTTAAGTTAACGTTATGCATTGATACAAAAGCGTGACTAACATTATTGTTAGCAAATATACCAATAAGTTTACCAGCAGTCATGTTTTGCTGATGGAATTGAATTTGTGTTCCTATAAAGCAAATGTTTTTATTTTTGCTAGTAAATTGTTTCAATATTTCCTCTAATTGATCTAGTGATTTTTTGACCAAATCGTTATAACTATATTGATCTGTTGCTTTTAATATTTGAATTATTCTAGCGGTTTTCTTTTGTGGATCAAATGAACCTGGGTTAAACATCTTATCCATTGTATTTGGATGTGTTAACATTGTCCACTGTATGTCAAAAATTTCGTTGTTTCTTCCATCTTTGTTATCACCCTTTTCTTCTTTATACGATATATAGTTTTTGCTTGATGTTCTTATTAGTCCGTCTAAAATTGTTGGTTCATTGTTAATCCACCTTTGAATTATTTTATTAATCTCTTCTTCACTATTAACTTTTCTAGATAATAAATCTTTTAAACCGTTAAAATCTATTTTTCTATTAAATGCTTTTAAATATACATAAGTTTTATCAATATCAAAATCCGAACCTGTTAATTTAGTAATTTCTTCTGGAAGTAATATTACTTCACCAGCTTCTCTTGGAACCCATTCAACAACTTTCATAGGATATATAGAATATTTATCCTCTGTGGGAATACGATAACCAATTGATTTAAGTTGCTCTTCTGATATTAGTCCTTTATCAATGGCTTCTTGTGGTGTTGCTAATCTTCCATTATAACTTACACCATCTATTTCTTTTGCTAAATTTTTTAAATCCTGTTCTAATTCAGCAGACGGAACTGGCATAGCACATTCAAAATAATCTAAAGATTTTAATCTATCTTTTAAATATGTTATGTATTCTTCTTCTGTTTTAAAATCATCTTTTGATTTTAATGTATAATCAACTTGTTTTCCGTATTTAGTAGTTTCACCTTTCCATCTAATTCTAAACTTCTTATCAATTCCCCAAGATGATGCTTGAACTACAGGACCACCAGCTACTTTTTGTTTATTTATTCTAGATTTAATAATAGAATGTAATAGCTGTTGTATTCTTGTTGACTGTATTGGATCTGATAATGGAATTACAAAATCTCCATTTTCATTTAATTCACACGCACGTTTTAAATCAGCGCCGTATCTAGCATCTTTCTTGATTTCTTTTATTAACAAATCTGATAATACTTTATTACGATCTTTTTTCGGAAGGTTTTTGTCTAATTTTAATTCTTCCATTAAGACATCAAAAGATTCGTTAATGTTTTTTGCAATTAAACTTTGATAGTATTGTATTACTTTTTCTGCCGTATCTAATGTTTCTCCAGCTCTATTTACAAAATTAACTTTTGTATCTTTAGGCATATCGCTAATACCTAATATACGCATTTGTGAACCCATTAATTGTGAGTGATCCATTAAATGCGCTGGTACTTCTTGCTGAACAGCATAATCTTCATAATCAAATTCGTATACATTTCTATCGTCATACAAATTATCAGGAATTTTACTAGTAGCTGCATCTTTCAGACGTTTGATAACCTCATCATAGTTTGTTTTTTCTCCAGTTTCAACGTTATCGTTTATATCAACTTTTCCTTCCAAACCAACTTTAACTGCAGATTCAAACTGTATTGTATCTATACCGTGTTTATTATATGTTCCACGTTCGATTATATCACCATCTTTTAGATCTTCTATTGCTAAACCTTTGTTAGATAATATTTCTATTGCGTTTTCTTTCGATAGAGCCACATTATCTTTATATAACTTTTTATTTCTATATACAATCCTACCATCGTATGCAGAAGCTTCCATAAAATCAAATAATGCTACAAGTTTGTTATTTTGTTTAGCACCTCTCATTATAGCATCTGCTAATAATATCATATATTCACTGTTTTTATTTTGCAAACCTACTTTTAAATTATTCATAGTTTGCGCATAACTGTTTTTTTCAATTTGTGAATATACAAATGGTTTTAACGGCTGTATTAAAATTTGCAAATTACTTAAATCAAAGTCGTTGTTACAAATTTTTTCGTATGCCTCCGACATGTCGTTTGTCCATTTACCAGCCATTACAAGTTTTTTCATCATACCTGTAGGAGATGTATATGCTTGAGCATCAGCAACGTTTACTCCTTTTAATGCGTTAGTAACAACACCTTTCATAGATCGTAACGCTTCCTTTCTGCTACTATTTGTTTCTGTTTCAATCAATTTATCGAATGCAATAGCAACTTCGTTTTCTATTCCAGTATTATATTCCATGTCTGGTATGTACATGGTTCTTGATTTTCCATCAGAAACTTCTTGAAATTTACCATCTATTGTATGTTTTGCGCTTGTGTTTAACCTTAAACCAGGGGCGTGTATTTGTGCAAAACGTTTTTGAAAGTCTTCAACGTTTTTATAGTATGCTAAATCTGTTGCTGTTAATTCAATAATATTTATTGATGCTAAGAAATCATTCCAAAAGAAGTTTTCTAGTAAATCTTTTGCTTCATTTTTTTGATCTTCTAGTGTATTAGACTTTAATTTTAAGAAATCTAAATTTTTATATTTAGTTATTTTGTTATCTCCAAACCCAACGTCTTCTTTGTCAAACAAACCGATAGATTCAAAATATTTAAGTTGTTCTTTATATTCATCTTCCATCTTTGCCTCGAAAACCTTCTTAAAATTCGGTTTTAATATAGTATTGTCAAAATCAGAGTGGTTTAAGTATCCTAAAATTTGTTCTTTTAATTCTGTAGCACCATCTATATTAGAATCTAAATTATTTAAGAATGATAAAAATTTAAATTCTACGCCAGTTCCAGATAATGAATTTATATCTTCCCAAGTTAATTTATTCTCTTTTATTTTCTCTATTAATTTTTCGCTTGGTTTACTTATATCGTAAAATTTAATAGCTTTTGCATTTGGGTTTGCTGCTCTCTCAAGAACTGTACGCATTCTCATACACTCTTGTGTAAATACGTCTCTAAAGTAATCTGTCATTTCAGATTTATAATTGCCGCCATCAAATCTTATAAAAGATATAAATTCACTAGAAGGCTTGTTTGACAGAATTGGTACTCTATAATTTGCTACTTTATACTTTGATTTAGAGTTTTCTGAAAAGTATTCTACCAATATAGACATTGCATACCCAAGTGAACCCAATTCTACATACGGAGTTTTGTTGTATGCCAATTGTGTTTTGTGCCCAATTACTTCTCTTGCTTTTTGTGCTAACGGTGTCAAATTACCTATTCCATCTTTTTGATGCATTATAGCTAATGCTGGTTGTAACCATCTACGATTTCCGCCATTCTCATCGCTGTTTGATGCAAACCATTTATATTTCCCATATTCGTTTTCAATAAAATCATCAAATTTTGCAGGGTTGTCTAAAGAACTTTTAAGATTTGCAAAAAGTTTTCCTGTATATGATGGTGGGTTAAAACTATAATGCATTTTACCATTTTCATAACAAGATGATTCTATTACAGTCTCTACATAATCGTTAAATAACTCTATTATGTTTTTATATTCATTTCTAATTGATATTTCATTTTGATTAGAGTTCTCTTTAAATAAAGAATAATTTACATTTTCAGCACTACTGATTTTATTAAGTATTTCGTTTAAGTATGTTAATATGTTTTGTGCATCATTTCTACTGCCTTGTGCGTTTCTAACAATGTCATCAAACATCATACCTATTGTTTGGCGACTAAAATTTAAACCAAATTTCTTTAATAAATTAGAAAATTCCATTTGGTTATCTATATCAGAATAACTTTCTTCAGAATTAAATAGTTTACCAATTCTTTCTATATCTTGTCTTATTTTCAATATTTCGTTAGCATCTGGATTATGGAATCCTTTAGAATCACTAGGAAATATTTTATTTAATAAATCAAAACCAACTGCGAAATCGTATCCTAATTTATTCATCAAGTAGTCAGATGCAGAAGAGTTATTTATAACTTTTGTAAGATATTTAACTTCTCCTGTTTTTTTATTTCTATCTGCTATTACTATAGAATAAACATTAAAATCTTTTCTGAAGTTTTGAAAAAATTGACTTTTAAGTTGTTCATCATTATTTAAAATGTCCAATATTACTCTATATTCTGGGTAAAATTTATCTGATTTTCTTTCTAATACAGAAATCATTTCGTCAACATTGGTGCAGCCTTTAAACCAAATCAATAAATTGTTTATTACAGTATCTGCATTTAGTTTTTTAGGTAATCCCCACCAGTGATATTCAATGTTTCCGTTTTCATCGTATAAGAATAATTTTGATAAAATTCTTCTCCAATCTGTTGACAGTGATGCTTTAACGGACATTTGTTCTGCCATCCAATGTTCTAAGTCTTTGTTTGCAGTATTCTCTAAATCTATATTTGTTGTTTCTTCTGCTTCACCATCTTCTTTTAAATCTTCTCTAGCAACTCCTTTTTGTAAAGACATTTTTTCAAGTAAAATCATTCTAGCATATCCGTTTTCTATTAAAGTATCAAAATTATCGTAACATTTTTTAATTGTATTGAATCTATATTTTTCTTCATCTGTGTATACACTATTTCCGTTTTCATCAACTTCATCAAGACCACCTTCATTAACAAAATCTACATCATCTTTCCAAATTTGATTTTTAATATAATTACATAAATCTTCCATTGCAATTGATTTTATCAACTGCTCTCTGTCTGATTTAACAATGCGTTCAAACGTTTTATATTCATCAGATACTTTATTTGGTATAGATATTCCAGTAATATCCTGATAAAGTTGTAATGCATCATCATCTCCTTTTGATAATCTATCATATATCGATGACATTTCATCTATTATACTATTAGCAATTTCTAAAATATCAACATCTTTAATAGATCCATCATACAAATCATTATCCTCTATGTTTTCCTTGCTTAATTCTGGTATAATTTGTCCAGTTTCTGCAAATTGATTTTTTATTTCAGTGTCAATAGCATCTTTATCGTTTGTATCAAATAAAACTGCTAATTCATCTTCTGATAAAGATGTTACCTGTTTTGAAATATCATCAATTAAATTTATTGCAAAATCTTCTGGAACATTTTTATTTTGCAATACCAATCTTGGAGAATAATAGTCTTGCAATTTTTGTATTGGTGTACCGTTTAATGACAATTGTTTTGTACTTTCATCTACATCATAGTCTCCTTCTGGATACATTGGTACTTTTTTGCTTTTGTACTCAGTATTAAATTGTAATATTTTTAATTCTGCAACATTTAATCCAGTTACACCAGCCATTTGACAAACAGCGTCAAACAAACCTCTATAAATATTTTGTTGCGCCTTATATCTAGTGTTTAAATAATTTTTATTTTTTAATGTGCGCATGTTTTTCATATCAAAAACGAAAATATTTCCGTTTTCATCATATCCCATTAAATCCATTGCGCCTCCGATTAACTGTCCGTTCAATCGGCCAACCATAGGAAAATCAGCAGAAATAATTGTTATCCCTCTGTCTTTTGCCCAAGTTTTTAATACATTTAAATCACTAATTAAATCGTTTAATTTATCTTTTTCAAAATTTGGGTATGTTTCTTTTAGATTATTGTTAAAGAAATCTCTTGTTATTTGATCTACAGTGCTTCCTAAGTTTGTTGATGGAATTCCCCAATGCGGTGTTATACTCTCTTTGCTTAACGTTAATTGTTTATTAGCATAAGAAAATTGTGATGCAGTTTTATCTGTAACGTATATGTCCTCATAACCCTTTACAGAATATGTGTGATCTTTCGGATTAAATTTAAACCTATCATTACAGAATTTTATTACAGCTTCTACTTTTAAATCAATCGCAGATTTCATTTTTACATTTTTAGCAGCTTGTGTTAATGCTTTGATAAATCCATTTTGTTTTTCCCAAAATACATCACCAAATACATTGTGTGTAGATTTTTTAATAAAATCAATACCACCTCTTTCCTCTACTTCTTTTACTAAATCTGGATGTTGCTGAAGTTTTGCTGTTAAAATTTCAACCATTAAATCATAGCTAATTTTTTTATTTACTGGTTTTTTGCCAACAGGTTTAAATGCTGTACTATTATAAGCATCTTCATCAAATTCTCCAGATTTCCAAGTTTGATAGGCGTGTTCTGCATTTCTAAATTCTTTTCCTCTAAATTGAACTTTTAAATTGTTACCAGGATTTGTTAATTTTTTTGCAAGTTCAGAGCCTTTAGATGAAATATTTTCACCTTGTATTTGATTCTTTATTATAGATTTTTGTTTTTCGTCTTTCATGTTTTTTAACTGATCATATACACTATTGATATGATTAGTTTGTAATTTCATTGCGGCATATCCTAATTTTCTTGCTTGATCTAAAGCTGTTTTATCTTTTTTATTTTTACCAAAAAATGTATTAAGAAACTTAATAATCTCATCCCATATTTCTTGTAATAAAGATTTAAACTCTTTATTTTCCATAGGAGGGATTAAGTCAAGTAATTCTTGGAATTTAGGATTGCTAAATAATTCTGCAATAAATTCTGCTGGTTTTGTAAAGCCATAAATACTTGCAGGAAAGTTAAACCAACCTTTTGTAGAATCTACGTATCCAGTCCATATTTGATTTTTTTCAACGTAGTTTCTAATATAATTCATAAATTTGGTTATAGATTCATCAAACGCTTTTATTTTGTCTGTCCTCATTACGAGACCGTATGAAGTTGCAGAATGTGCTAATTCATGAATTGCTGTATGTACGTCTGTAACATTACTTAACCATATTGTATTTTCTTTTGGACTAAACTCTCCAGCCGTTTGATTCAGCATTTCTGCCGATTTAGTATTCCCGCCTACATAAACTTTTAAATTAGGATTTGCATTATGAAATAATTCTAATAAGTCTTTATATTCTGGATTAATACTTAAAATTTTATTTTTTACTTCATCAAAGCTTGATTCTCTTTTTTCAGTTTCTGGAAATAAAGCTGTACTTAAAGAATCGGAATCAGAACTTTTTTGCGCCTCGTTTAACGCATTTATTAATTTTAATTTTGGCAATACCTTTTCACTATACGTTGCTTCTTTTACAGTTCTACTTTCATATTCTTTAACTAAACGTTCTTTTACTATGTTTTTTAAATTTTCTATAGTTTTTAATGCGACTAATCTATTTTTAGCAGCAACTAACAAGGCATTTCTTTTAAAAATAGCGTGTTGTATTTTTACATCACTATTTTTAAAATCGTTCTTTAATCTTTGAATTTTAAATCCAATTTGTTGTTTTGTTACATTTTCTTTGTTATCAAATATTTTATCTATTTTAGATAATTCTTCTTTTGTAAATTCATTCCTATTTACATTTCTATTTAAAAATCTTTGTAATAAATTTATGTTTTCTCCTATTTTTCTTTTTTCTAAAAAAACATCATCAATATCAATAGGATTGTTTATTTCTTCATTTAAATCATCTTCCCAAGAATCTAATAAATTGTCTATACTTTTTATAAATTCTTCCTTTGTGTTTACATCTATTTGTTGTTTTAATTTAACTCCAAAAATTCTTTTTAAGATTTTATTTATATCTTCTGGATCTATACCAGCAGACCTATTAAATACATAATCCGAAACAAACGTTTTAGAGTTTTCATCTACTTTATAACGTGGATTTACATTTAATACTTTTGTCATAAAGTTATATAAAAATAAATCTGTTTTTTCTGTAGATAATTTTAATTCTTCCAATAGAGAATTATATTCTGAATCTGTAATTATATTTTTATATATATTATCATCTTCTATACTAAATCTACCATCATTATCAGTAGCTGATTTGATTTGGTTTGATAATAAAATTACTAACTCTCCTTCAGTAGGATTAACTACTCCATCATATCCTTCGTTCTGTAATTGTCTTAAAGCTTCTTCAGTTATATGAAAACTGCTTTTATCATTGACAATCTTAGGATTTTTTATATTAAGGAACACGCTATAGATATCTCCCCGCTCCATCATGGCATATACTCCTGCTTTTATTTTATCATCAGTAGTATAAATACCATAAGTATCCTCAAATCTGTCACTTTTTTCTTTAAATATATCTATATTTTTTCTTCCTCCATGGTAAACTACCCAGGGTTCACCATTCTCATCTACTACTTTAGAAACATTATTATTATTTCCAAATTCTTTATAAAGATTTCTGTACAAATCAACTAAATGACCTTCTATATTAGTTGTAATAGACCTATTACCAAAAATTTTATTATGAAAATAAGTAGCAAATCCCTCTACAAAATTTTCTTCTCCTATAGAGGCTCCTGATGTTTTTGCACCATTTATAAGATTTTTTATATATATTGATATTGGACTATTGTATATAGATGCACTATTTCTTTCATTTTCATTTAAATAATGATTATATAAATAATGCCCTATTTCATGTAATACATTATGTGCTATTCTGCTAGCATCATTATCAGTAGTAAATCTTATTTCTCCTATACTATGCCCATTTACTTTAATTCCGCCAGACATAGCACTATAGTCACCTTTACCAAATGAAAGTACCCTTACACCAGATTTTTCCATTATTTTTAGCAACTGAGTAGGTATAATGGACAATATAGTTTTATCAAAATCAGGAGATACAAACATATTACCCACTTTCTTATACCCAGCATCAAGTAGCACTTGTTCATCTGACTTTTCATTTGGTTTTAGATTAGATAGTGCTATACTTTTCTTATCTATAGTAGCACTAGAATTTTCAAATTCTTGTAATGCTTTGGTAAAATCTATTTCTGATTGTTCTTCTTTGGCTAATTTCTCCCAATCACCAAACCAATCTTTAAATGCCTTAGTTCTAACTTGCAACCATTGTTTTTCAGTCAAGTTTGTAGGTTCCCCATTAGGTGCTTTCATAAAAGTACCATCTTTTAATGCTTTGTCTTTAATGTCAAGCATTTCTTTAGTATAGCCATTTAACGTTGGTTGTGCTACTTTAATACAAGGTGTATTAGTATTATCTGTATATACAATTACATTGTTTTCTCCAAATGCTTTTTTAATATCTTCTAATAATTTAGCATTTGGGTTTTCTATAATACCGTTATTTGTTTTCTTATAAATTTCATTTGCTAAATTAAATGAAGTTTCATTTGGAAATTCAGCTTTTTTAGTATTCAAAAAATAATCATCCAAAAAATTAATATAATTTGGATCTTTTTCAGAGTATTCATCTATACCCATTTTAGTCATAAATAAATATGTTGCTGTAGTTATAGAATCTACAGACACCCCATATTTATCTGCAATAGGTTTAATTGCATTAGGTAATATACAATTCATATATTTATATTTTTAAATTATTAACATTTTAATTTCTGCAAATGTAGAAAAGAAAATTTTAATAACCAAATATTTAATAAAAATTTTTCGCAACGTTAAGAAAAAAAAATAACAAGTAAGTAAAAACTTACTTGTTATTTGTATGTATGCTGCTTGTATATAAAATAAGTTTTGGATGATATTTGTTTATTACAGCAGCTGCTATTTTTGGATCTTCATTTTTAATAGATGAAGCCATAAAAAGTTTAAATACAATTCTATTTATTTCTTCTATTTTTATTGTTTTTCTTTTTGAATACTGTTTGCGAAAATAAGATCGATAATATGGTGTAATTTCGTCACATATTTCGCTTAAAAGATCAAATAACTCTTTCGTTAACTTACAGCATTTTGTCATATAAATATCTTTTTATTCGTATATTACAGTAAACTCATTAACATAAATATATTCATCACCATTATTACTTTTTGTAAACCTGTGAGCTCCGTTAATACTTCTAATTTTTCCTTTAGATATTTTACGTAAATATTTAACTACTTCTTCTTCAGTGCTAAAATATTCAGTATCTGAATTAGTACCTATAGAATAATCTACCATATATCTTTTTGGAAAATATTTACCTTCGTCATCATTTGTTTCGTATATTTCACATCCAGGTTCTTCAGCTTTCCAATAAATAGTTATTTCTGGAAACGCATCTTCTAAATATCTGCTAAAATCAGTTTTACACCATGCTTCTTCAGCATAAAAACAAAGAGTCGCATAGTCATCACCTATTGTTAAGTCTCCTTCACAATCTATAAACCCTCTCATGTAGGCATCAAATTCATTAAATTTAATCCCTAATTCATCAAGTATGTTTCCTTCCCAACTGTCTGCAGAATTTTCACGAACTTTATGATTTTTTATAGCGTTTTGTATTTTTTCCAAATCTTCCTTTGGACCTTCTATTACATAATTTGTATCACACCAATTCGGCATAGTTTTAAAATTTTAAAAGTTCTTTTGCTTTATTCGCTATTATTTGCATATCTGGATGTGCAGCTTTATCACAACGTAATTTAAAGAAATGCCTCCAATCAGACTCAAAACCTGTCATAATAATTTCAGATTTAGTACACATTGGCAATACTTCTCTTATTTGTTGCGCCGGTAACCCTAAACACGTATTCATTATATAAAATTTCTCAATGACTTTTAAAACATTTACTGTTTCGTCTGTAGGATCTTCTAAATTTAATTTATCCATCCAATAAGATTTTACAAATGATAGTTCGTTGCCAAAACGATTTTTTGAATAATTACAATATCTTGTTGATTCATTGGCAAATGAGAAATGTCTATGTCTA